>OLQA01000110.1_pt1 | contig 72864 bp, 62 predicted proteins | sample 1673151 | NCBI WGS metagenome assembly OLQA01 (sample SAMEA3136760, study PRJEB25190) | human gut metagenome | biome: human gut; feature: human-associated habitat; material: faeces | place: Austria | collected 2013
TCCCCAGATTGCCAAGGATCGGCATTAAGATATTGGCAAACTGGTTGGCATGATAAGCGCTGTCGCATAAGCGTTCATTGACCTCGTCGAAGCCTTCCTTGGTCGCCTCTTCATGGGTAAACACTTTGATGACCTTCTGTCCTGCCATCATTTCTTCGATATAGCCGTTTACCTCACCGAGATGCTTCTGCTGCGCATTGAAATAAAGCGAAGATTTTGCGGCGATCTTCCCCATGACCTGAAACATGACCGCCGTCATCACGATGACGATCAGTGTCAGATAAGGACTGCGCATGACCATGGAAATAAATACGCTGATCACTGTGATCAGTGAAGAAAACAGCTGTGGAATACTTTGTGAGATCGCCTGTCGCAGCGTATCCGCATCATTGGTGTAAACCGACATGATATCGCCGTGATTGCGTGTATCAAAGTAGCGGATCGGCAGTTTTTCCATATGCGAAAACAGATCGTCACGAATATTTTTCATCGTTCCCTGCGCCACATTGATCAAGATCCTGCTATACAGATAAGTGGAAAGCACACCGCATCCATAGATCGCTCCCATCATCGTCAATGCTTCTAATAACGGAGCGAAGTCTGCCCGTCCGCTGCTTGCCAACATCGGCGTAATATAATCGTCGATCAAGGTTTTCAAAAACAGTGAGCTTGCGACAGAGGCTAAGGAGCTGATTACGATAAAGATCATCGTAAACAAACAGGCAGCTTTATAATGCTTGAGCACATAAACGACTAAGCGTCCCAGCACTTTCATGCTCTCTTTATCGGCTCTGATCTTTCTCATGCTTCCTCGCCCCCTTTCACCTGTGTTTCATACACTTCCCGATAGATCTTGCAGCGGGATAACAGTTCTTCATGCTTGCCCGCATCCACGATCTTCCCATCATCCATCACCAAGATGCGATCCGCATCCTGCAAAGAAGAAATACGCTGGGATATGATCAGCTTGGTCGTATCCGGAATATCCTCTTTGAACGCTTTGCGGATCAGCGCATCGGTCTTGGTATCGACCGCACTGGTCGAATCATCTAAGATCAAGATCTTCGGTTTCTTCAACAGCGCTCTGGCAATGCACAAACGCTGTTTCTGACCGCCCGACACATTGCTTCCGCCCTGTTCGATATACGTATCATAGCCTTTTGGAAAACGCTTGATAAACTCATCTGCCTGCGCGAGTTCACAGGCTTTGATCAGTTCTTCATCACTGGCATCGGGATCGCCCCAGCGCAGATTTTCTTTGATCGTACCGGAAAATAAGACGTTATTTTGTAAAACGACCGCTACCTGATCGCGCAGGGCGTCAAGATCATAATCTTTCACATTCACACCGCCTACCGACAACGTACCTGCACTTACATCATAAAGTCTTGGAATCAGATTGACAAAGGACGACTTTCCACTGCCCGTACCGCCCAAAATACCGATCGTTTCCCCGCTTTTGATCGTAAAGTGAATATCCTGTAAATTCGGTTCTGCCTGGTCGTTGTTATAAGCGAAATCCACATGATCAAACACGATTTCGCCGTTTTTCACTTCTTTGACCGCATGCGGCGGCGATACGATATCGCTGGTTTCATCCAGCACTTCATCGATTCTTCGTACAGAAGCTAACGACATCGAAAGCATGACAAAGATCATCGAAAGCATCATGAGCGACATCAAGATCGTCGTCGTATAAGTGATCATGCTCATCAGCTCACCGGTCGTAAGCGTACCGCCCACGATCATCTTCGCACCCATCCAGGAAATAAAAATGATGCTTGCATACATGCTCAACTGCATGGCCGGCGTATTGAAGATCAAAATATTTTCCGCTTTCTTAAATAAGCGATAAATATGGTAAGAAGCACTTTTGAATTTCTCGATTTCATGTTCTTCCTTCACATAGGCTTTCACGACCCGCATATTCGTAATATTTTCCTGTACGCTGGCATTGAGATCATCGTATTTGTCAAACACATACAGAAAGATCGGATGTGCGAAACGCATGATCACGATGAGGACGACCCCCAGAAAAAGGATCGCATACAAAAAGGTCATCGAAAGTTCATGATTGATCACAAAAGTCATCGTCATGGCACAGATCAACGAAAGCGGCGCTCTGACACACATTCTGAGCACCATCTGATAGGCATTCTGCACATTGGTCACATCAGTCGTCATACGCGTAACCAAGCCTGCCGTCGAATATTTATCAATGTTGTGAAAAGAAAACTCCTGAATGTGATGAAACAGCGCTTTACGCAGATTCTTAGCGAATCCCGCAGAAGCATAAGCCGCATATTTCCCTGACATCGCACCGCAAAACAAAGAACCAAATGCCGCGATCACCATGATCCCGCCATAAAAAAGCACTTGCTTCATATCCCCTTTCGCAACTCCTTTGTCAATGATGAACGACATCAAAAACGGCAAAGCGATTTCCAGCAATACTTCGCCGACCATAAACAAAGGCGCAAGAAAAGAAGCGAGTTTATATTCTTTTACTTCTTTCAAAATTCTTTTGATCATCTAAACACTCCTTCCCAAATTTAATAGCACGCTATCTTTTAAGCGATGAAAAAATCAACTGTGCTGATGCAAGATCTTTTTCAATAACCGTTGCAGTTCATCTGCTTCTTTTTCGCTGAGCGAAGCGATCAGCTCCTCCTCCGCTTCACGAAACTTAATCTGTAACTGCTTGTCGATTTCCAGCGCTTTTTCCGTTACCACGATATTGCGCACCCGCGCATCGCTTGGACACTCCACCCGCTCGATCAAGCCTTTATGCTCCAAACGGTTGAGAATCCCGGTAACAGTCGGATTCGACACATCCATCTCCCGCTCAATATCTTTTTGATTGACTTCCTTTTGCGCGCGCTTTGCCTCAAACAGATAAATCAAAGAAAAAGTCTGGCTGGCTGTCAGATCGAATTCCTTGAAGATCTGATTTAACTGCATCTGATGAAGCAAATTCGCTTGTTTCAACAAAAAGCCGATGTGTCGGCGCATGGCGCTCCCTCCTTTAATAGATAGCACGCTATTTATTCTACCATAGATCCTGACTATGTCAAGTCATAAAAAAGGTTTCACCATAACGATGAAACACCTTCTTACTGTTCTTGTTCTTCACTAAAGGCAAGCGGATCAAAAGGCAACTCTTCCTCTTCCTCATAATCAAAAGGCGCTTTTTCCGCTTCTTCCTTTGGAAAGATCACTTTGTCATGATCGACCAAGATCCGTTCTTTGGCAAGGCGTTGATTTACCAATTCCGCGAAAAGCACATAGAGGAAAGCCGCTGTCGGCACCGCCGTGATCATGCCGATAAAGCCAAACAGATCGCCGAATACAAAGATCGAAAGCAGCACCCAAAGTCCCGGCAGTCCCACGGAATTGCCCACGACCTTCGGATAAATATAATTATCTTCGATCTGTGAAAGAATCTGGTAATAAACGATAAACTCCAGCGCCTGCAGTGCATCCTGTGATAAGATCATCACCGCCCCGATCGCCATTGCCAGCATCGGTCCCAGTACCGGTACGATCGACATGACCGCGATCATCGTAGCGATCAGTTCCGCATAAGGGAAGTGAAACAAGCGCATCGTCGTATAGTATAAGACACCCAAAATACATGCCTCCATCAGCTGGCCGCTCACAAAGCTCGTAAAAATGCGGTTTGCCTTGGTGCCGCACGCCAGTACAAATTCAGCCTGCTGCCGCGGCAATAAGACGACGATCAGTTTCTTCCCCTGACGAATAAACTTCTCTTTGCCGGAAAGCAGATACAGAGAAAACATAAAAGCCGTAAACCAAGTAAAGAAAGTCGAACTGAACGCCATAGCATTGTCCATGATCCCGCTGAAGCTGTTTGATAAAAACGCCACGGCATTGGAGATCACACTGCTCCATGACATATCCAGAAATTTCTCAACGCTGGCGATATCCTGCACTTGAAAATCAATGTGCAGATAAGCAAGCACCTCATCCAGCGAACGGACGACGCCGTTAAATAAAGCCGGCAAATTTTGAAACAGCTGGATCAAAGAATCCACCAGACTTGGAATGATCAAAGAACCGACAACGATCAAAACGACCAGCGCCAAGATCAGTGTAAAAAAGATCGCGATGCCGCGTACGCGCTTATAGAGAAAGCCGTTTTTCGCAAAGCGTTTTTTCATCAATCGTTCCAGTTTGCGCATCGGTATATTCAAGACAAAGGCGATACCGATCGCATAAAACAAGGAGCGAAAAAGTGCCAAAAATGATAAGAACGCCGCCATGATAAACGAAAAGCGAAATAAAAACACCGTCAGCAGCACTGCATAAGTAATCAGGATGATCCACAAACGCAAGTCTTTCCACGTCTGCGTATTGGTAACTTTTTTCATCTCATCACATCCAATCTTTTTTTATTATAGCATAAATCGCAAGGAACCCAAACCATTCCTGAAAGAAAGCGATGATCTTATGTAAAAAATGGCAGGAGAGATTCCCGCCACTCTGATTATAGTATTTTATTGTTTTGTAAAATACCGCTTTAACTGCTCGATCGTATGATCGATCATATCCTGCTGGAGCACATAATAGACCATCTTTCCCTGCAGCATGCTTCCCACAAAGCCGTTTTGATATAACTGTCCTAAATGGTGGGAAATCGTCGCCGTTGTAAGCGATAGTCGTCTTGCCAGTTCACTTTGATAGGCGGGACCTTCTTTTAAGATCATCAAGATCGCAAACTTCGTCGGATCCGCTAACATCTTCAGATGCTCGCTCATCTGCTCTTCATCAAAATCACTCGGAATGAAGAAATCGACTGCGCAAAGCAAAATACCGATATAACATACGATGTCGAGGCGATCGCCGCGCTGGGTCCCCTGCACATTCGCCATATTGCAGGCCGATAAAGAAGCAATGACCGGCATATCTTCCGCTAATGGAAAGCCAATGCGCTTTATCAGGCGATCATATGCTTCCTTGGTGTGCAGAAACTGATCTAAATAAGCGTATAGATGCCGATGCGCATCCATGATCGGTGCAATTTTCACTGCTACTTCTTCCATGGTCGCAAGAAAATCCTTGATCCAGCGTTCATGATCCTGCAAGATGGTAAGCAGAGCAACTTTCAATTCACTTCTGCATTCACAATATAAGACATAATGGATCGGATCTTGGATCTCCTCATTCAAAGAAAATACCGCCTCCAAAAACGCCTTGCCCCGATCTTTTTCAAAACCGGTCAAGATACTGGATAAATCCCGGCTGCCGGTAATATCATAATACACATAAAACAAGGAATGTAACAAATACTCATTGCCTTTTTCATCATCGTCATCAAGAGGCAGATAAAAGGGATTCTCTTCATGCAAAGTGATCTTTGCACAGGCATCCATCATTTCGATCGCCGGTTGAAACAGCGTTTCGATCAGTTCTTTTTCCTGTTGCTTAGATAAGATCGACGCCAATGTTTTACGGCAGTCATCTTTTACCACCTTGCGAAATACCACGCCAAAGGCTTCTACATAAAGATCCGGATTCAGTTTTTTCATGCTTTCCCTCTTTTCTCATCAAATGCGTCCAGTACCTTCCCGGCACCGCTGATCGCAAAGATCAATATCATCATAACAGCAAATATCCCAGTAATAAAGAAAATTGTCGGAATTTCAATCAATTGCAGCACCCCGGCGATCAGAAACGACAATACCGGCATGATGACCGTTCCCACTGAATTAAAGACCCCGGCAGCCCGAGAAAGATAAGCCGGTTCCACCACTTTCACAAACATCACATTGATAAACGCGCCCATGATACCGCTGCAGAGACCTTCGATCAAAAACAATATGATCCATGCACCGAATAACGCCCACTCATTTAGATGAGACAAAAAACTGAGCGATAAATAGAAGATCGCCAATCCGCTGAAGGGGATCCACATAAACATAAACGACGGCTTGAGCTTCATTGACAGCTTCGGATAAAAAAGCATCGTTACCAAGCTGCATACCGTAAGAATGATGTTTGCGATCGACATATAATTGGCAGAGGCGTGAAGCGTTCCACTGATAAAGGCAGCGGCAACCGAGCTGAATACCGCGTTGAGTGAATTGACCAAGACCGCACCGATAATAAAGATCAGAAAAGCATGATTTTTACCCAAATAAAGGAAGCCGCCTTTGAGATTTTTCCAGTAATTGTTGGCCGCAGTCGTTTGATCAATGATTTCCTGCAAACGGATCAAAGCGATGAATAGCGCTGATAAAAAGAAGGTCGCACAGTCGATCATCATGGCAAGCACCGGCGAAACCGCTACCAGTGCACCGCCGGCAGCCGTCCCCGCCAGCGTACAGACCTGTGAACTTAACTGATTGAAGTTGATACCAGCATCCTGTTCTTCTTTTGACAATACAGACGGCAGAAAAGCGACTCCTGCCGGTACCCGAAACGCTTCGATGGAATTGACGACAAAGGTAAATACGACAAACATCCATGACGCCAATAGATCCAGTTGATGCAGGGCGATGAAAAACGCCAGACAGCTTCCTCTTGCCAGATCAGCATAAATCATGACCTTGCGCTTTTTCAGCTTATCGACGATCGGCGCAGCCAAGGGCTGAAAGATCACGGTCGGCAGCATATTGGCCGCAAACACGATTGCCGACAAAGCGGCGCTTTGGGTAAAAGTATAAGTCAGCCAAGTAAAGGCGATGGCATCAATACTGTCACCAAAGCGATTGACCACATTGGCCAACAGTAAGCTACGATAATTTCGGTTCTTCCATAATAAACGATACATTTTGCACCTCCATAGACGTCCATCAACTATATAATTAGATTGATGTCTATATACAGTATAGATAATCGTTTGATGATTGTCAATGTTTTTTTAGAAAATTATCAATATATTTATTAGATAATTATCTAACAAACAATTTTTTTTGCTTAATCACCTGCCTCACCTTCTCAGCGCCACATCTTACGCAGTTCATCTTGTTCATAACTGCGCAGCTGCAAGGTTTCTTCTTTCCCATACCAGCCCGGATGCGGCGTACAGCCGACCATTTGTGCAAACAATAATCCAAAGGCGACAAAATACCCGCCTACGGTCGTGATCAGATTGGGTTCAACCCGAATACGCTGCTTTGTGTGATCCAGATCATGCACATCAATGATCGCCTCCAGTTCCTCCTTTCGGAAATACCCGGCTTCTGTCAGCTCTGTTTTATCAATACCGGCGATCACCTTGCGCGTTCCCAGCACCCCTGCCTTTAACAGCAGCAAAGGCGATGAGGAAATTGCGCCAATCGGCAGCGAACGAAAGGACCTCACAAAGGCAAGGATCGCTTCATCATCGATCACCTCAGTTAAATTCATACACCCCGGCAGCAATAAAGAATCAAACTCTTCTATGCGCAATTCATCCAGCAGCTGATCTGCTTTGATATGCAGTCCCTCCTCACTGATCACCACTTCTTTTTTAGCGAACACGACGATTTCTTTGCCACATTGATAAAGCGCTGACAAAGCAACGCTCATTTCATAATTACTGCATAGATCATATACCAACACTGCGCACTTTTTCATGATCCTTCCTCCTCATCCAACAGTTTGGCTACCGTTGTTTTTACTAATCTTTGCTCATGGACGACATAAGCATCCTGAAATACCTGTTTTATCAAATAGCGGTCATGGCTGACGCAGATGATGCAGCCATGATAATCCTGTAACAGCCGATGTATGATCGGCTGAGAGAGCGGCGACAAATTACGAGTCGGCTCATCCAGCAGCAGCACATCACAGTTTGCCAATACCAGCGATGCCAAATGCAGCTTCGCTTTTTGTCCATCGCTGAGCGAAGCGACTGCATGTTCCATTTCCTCAGCGGTAAACTGTAAACTGCCCAGCAGATCACGCGCCCGCTGCATCACTTCTTTTTCCTGTTTATGACAAAGCATGTCTAAAACAGTTTCGTTTGAAGCGACGCCTTCCAAATAGTGCTGCGGCATATATCCGACTTTCAGATCATCGCGCTGTTTTAAGCGCTCATGCAGAAACCGCAGCAGCGTCGTCTTGCCACACCCGTTATCACCGACGATCACGATGCGCTCTCTTGCATAGATCGCAAACTGTTCCAACACCAGCAAAGGCCGATCTGCCAAAGCGATCGTTCCGCTATAAGATATGATACATTTATCCTTTGGCAGCGGCTCCTTTTTATCAAAAAACAAAGTAATCGCTTCCTGTGGGGTATCCACCTGATGATAGCTTTTTTCTTCGATTCGCTTGATCTGCGCATTGACCGTGTGCATCTTTGATTTCAGGCGCGCCGCAAGATAGGGCTGCTGTCGGGAAATTTGATTCTGCGCCGATCGAACAGCATTGGCGATGTCATTCATCCTTGTCATCTGTTTTCGATACGCCAGCTTTTCATTATGCGCAATCTGTACTTCTTTTGCATAAGCGCTTTGTCTTTGACTTCGATAGGCATCATAGCTGCCCTTAAATAACGTATGACGGCACTTGCTTTGGCGATTCACCTGCTCTAAATGCAGGATCTGATTCGCACATTTTCGCAGCAGCCATTCATCATGAGAAATAAAAATACATGGAATTTCTAATTGTCTGATCCAATTCTCCAGCCATTTGATCGTATTTAGATCTAAGTCATTGCTCGGTTCATCTAAGCATAGCAGCGTGCAGTGTGCCATCATCAGCTTCAACAGCTGCAGTTTCACCTTTTCTCCGCCGCTCAATAATTCCAGCCTTGTTTCTTCATATAAAAAGGAAATCTTACCATTCATCTTGATCCATAACCGCTCTACTTCCGGCAGTTGGTTATAGCGATGCATTTCGATTTCCGCTTCCGGTGTTTCTTTTAATAAATAATCCAGTATGCCCTGTCCTTCCCAGCCATCTGGGAAATGCTGCGGCAAATACGCGATTGTTTCATCGCATGCGATCTGCCCCTGCACATCAATGTAATCTGTATCTTCCTGACAAATCAATTTCAGCAGTGTTGATTTTCCGTTCCCCTCTTCTCCGATGATCGCCAAACGATCATGGTTGGAAACAGAAAAAGATAAATCATGAAATAATTGTTTTCCATCACTTTTAGTAACGGTAAGCTTTTGGACTTGCAGCATCAGCAACACCTCTCTTTCCAAATGGAGAGGGCATGACAAAAACCGGTAAATAGAAACATGAGAACTGTTCAACCGAAATTCTTATCATTATTTGCTGTTCATCGCTGCACCTCCTTTGATTGCTTCCATTATAGCATTTGCCTTTCTCTCTGACAAGGGCTTTCAAAGCGATTGTTTTCCTCTTCAGAAGCGACAAATTTCGCTTTGATATTTACAGATGACCGGCATTTCCCTTATAATGATGATAAGAGATGAGGGATGTTATGCGCAACTATGACAAATTTCAATTATGGCTGCGAGATTTAATTTATCGCATTTGCGATTATTTGATCTATATTTTAGTTTTTTCGATCTTTATTGCGATCATCATGACGCTGTTTGCTTTGCCGGATCAGCTGCATGCCTTATTGGATTTCAGCTCCGAATCACTGATCGGCTTTCTGCAATATGCGATCAATATGCTGATTGCGGTGGAAATGATCCATGTCATATGTAAGCCTTCTTTAGACAGCGTCGTAGAAGTATTGATCATCGCGGTTACCCGTGAAGTCATCATCAATCACTTCTCCACGCTGGAAACGCTGATTGCGATCTTATCGCTTGCCGTGCTGTTTCTGATCCGCAAGTTCTTATTCATCAAGCAGATCGACAAAGAAGAAGCATAAGATCGCTTCATTCACCTGCTTAACAGAGAAAAAGCATCTTGACTGGGTATGAACCCTTGACAAGATGCTTTTTTATAAACTTAAGGCTTTACTTTACAGCAGGTGCCATCCGGCCCCGGTGTAGTATTCAAATATTCGGCAATCGCCGTTTTTACTTCCGGTTTGCTTGGCTTGCACAGGGAAACACTTGCTACTTCGCCATTTACCAAAGCCTCCGCAAGTCCCGAGCATCCCGCATAGCCGCATCCGCCGCAGTTATAGTTCGGAAGCATTGCCGTTACTTTTTCAACACGCTCATCGACTTCCACTTTCAAAAACTTATCGGCAACTCCAAGTCCCAAACCAAGCACTGCACCTAATATGATCATTACAATAATTGTTGTTACCATCGTCTTTACCTTTCCTCCTCCAAATCATGTGAAGGATGATTTGCACAAGATGTAATTCGGCATCCCGTACATTCAGCCTTTGCATTCTCACAGCCTTCCGGTACGGGGGTCTTATGATTGAGATAATAAAGCAGCGCATAAATACCGCCCATTACCGCAAATAGCAGCACCGCATAGATCATAGCTCTATACCAGTCCCGCCAGACCGCTGAATGCGATTGCCATGATACCGGCAACGATCAATGCGATCGGATTGCCCTTAAAGGCTGCCGGCGTTTTCGCCGCATCCAAACGCTCCCGAATCGTTGCGAAAATATAGAGCACCAACGTGAAGCCGACCGGGATCGCGATCGAATACGTCAACATTTCCACAAAGTTATAGCCCTGCTTGATATTTTCCAACGCTACATTCAAGACCACACAGTTCGTCGTGATCAAAGGCAGGTAAACGCCCAAAGAGCGATACAGTGCCGGACTGCTCTTCTTAATGATCATCTCTGTCAGCTGCACCAAAGAGGCAATGACCAAAATGAAGGTAAGCAGATCCATATAAGTGATTCCCAGCGGATCCAGCACCAAATAGTAAATGCCATACGTTACGATCGACGCAACGACGATGACGAAGATAACCGCCACGCCCATCCCGATCGCCGAGCTTGCTTTTTTGGAAACGCCCATGAATGGACACATGCCCAAAAACTGACTCAAAATGACGTTATTGATCAATACGGCAGTAATAAACATCGTAAATAATTCAGTCATTGCTTACGCCTCCTTTGCGGCTTTTTTCAGTGCCGCTTCCGCTTTCTCCTGTTCTTTCGCTTTTGCTTCTAAATGATTTTTATAAGCTGCCACACCGGCTGCCAAGATCGCAAATGTGAAGAATGCGCCGACCGGCTGCGAGAACATGCTGATGACATATTCGGCAGGAATAATGCGAATCTCAAAGATCATCTGCGTCATGTCAAACGGATTGGCGAAATTCAAGACGCCGGTTGCTAAAAGCTGACGAATTGCCGACATGACCAGCAGCGCAAACATATAGCCGATGCCCATGCCCAAGCCATCTAATGCGGAATCGAAAATATTGTTTTTGCTCGCAAACGCTTCCGCCCGTCCTAGGATGATGCAGTTTACGACGATCAGCGGAATAAAGGTGCCTAGCGCCGTATCCAGTGCTGGTGCATACGCGGTAATGAGCATCTGAATGATCTTTACCAGTGCTGCGATGATCACGATATACACCGGAATACGAATTTCATTTGGCGTAATGTTGCGAATCGCCGAAATGATCATGTTTGACAATACCAGCACCACGATCACCGCAACGCTCATACCGATCGCATTGTTTAGCGTCGTCGATACCGCCAGTGTCGAACAGATTCCTAAATATAGCGAGAATACCGGGTTTTCACGAACAAATCCCGCAGTAAAATTTTTCATACGGTTCATCAGATCACCCTCCTACTTCAAATACTCGTCCACATAAGCGGCTGCTTCATGAATACCTTCTACGACCGGTTTAGAACTAACGGTCGCACCGCTGATCGTGTCGAGTGGTTCATTCGCTTTTTTGCCTTCCAAAGAAGCCTTGAAAGCATCTTCCGTTACCTTCGTGCCGATCCCGCTCGTATCACCGTTAGAGATCGCATGATATTTCAGCAAGTCGCCCTCCGTATTGATGGCTACCATAAAGACCGTACCGTCCTTGTAGCCCGCTACCTGCATCTTAAAGATATAAGTCGTGTCATCGACTTGAAAGATCTTCTGGATCGTCTTAGAGTCGCCCTTTAGAGCAACGGACTTAAAATCGGAGGCTTCCGGATATAAGATCTTCAGTGATTCTTTTTCCGCTGCCAGTTGATTTTTCTCAATGATCGGCGTCGTCAGATCGTTGGCAAACGCCAAGGCGCCGCCGGCAACCGCTGCCACGACTGCTAAAAAGATCGTCAAATGTAAAATCTTTTTCATATCACAGCACCTCCTGCACAGTGGTCGTCTCTGCGGCAAGGGCAAGCGATTCCGCCTTTTCTTCCGCGCTTTCCATCACATTGCCCAAAAGCGCCGCCAAAGCGATGCCCAGCACTGCCAGCACAGCGGTAATCGTATAGGCTTTCTTGCGCATGCGCACCTGCTGTCCATCTAACGCCCGTTCGATCAGCGGCGTCAGCATGTTCATAAGCAGGATCGAATATAAAACGCCTTCCGGCAAATTGGCTTTGACACGGATCAGCATGGATAAGATCCCTGCGCCTAATGCAAAGATCACTCGTCCCTGTGCCGCAGTCGGTGAAGTAACCGGATCGGTCAACATAAATACCGCGCCAAACATTACCCCGCCGCTGCATAAATGGAATGCCACATACAGCCATAATTCTTCCACACCGGCGCATAAGCCAAGCACCAATGCCATGAGCGCCACTGTCATCAAATAGATGAGCGGTACCCGCCAGTCAATGACCTTGCGGATCGCCAAGATCACACCGATGATTAGAAGCAGCGCCGTACAGGTTTCGCCCATGGCGCCCGGATACCAGCCGATGAACAGATCCCAGATGCTGCCGACCCGCTCTAATAGAGCGTCAAAAGATGCAGAAGTCGTAGGCAGCCAGTTATAGGTGTTTGCCATGACCGTTGTCGGAGTAGCGCCGGTGATCGCATCAGTGGTCGCACCCGCGAAGCAGGCAAAGATCACCGCACGTCCCATCGCCGCCGGATTAAAGATGTTCTGACCGAAACCGCCAAACAGCAGCTTGCCGAAGAAGATCGCACAGAATGTCGCGACCCCGATCGCAAAAGGCGGCGTATTGATCGTACACATCAAAGTCAAGATCATCGCCGTGATCCAGCCAAAGGAACTGCTTAAATAGCGCAGGACCGGCTGCTTCGTACAAAGCGCCCAGACACCTTCCGTAAGCAGCGCCGTTCCCAGTGAAACCGCAAGCAGCAATACCGCCTGCAGCATACGTTCCAGATCATAGCGCGTATAATAATAAAACAATGTAAATACATATACTGCACAAAGTGCAATCATCAACTCTAACATAATTCGTTTGGTGCTTAACTTTTGACGTAAGTTAGGTGATGCGTGATAAATAAATTTCATCTGTTCCCCTCCTTACTTCTTCAGTGCGGCCATCGTCTGCCGTTTGCCGTTTCTGACATTTTCCGTAACATTCAAGCGCGATGGACAAATGTATGTACACAAACCGCATTCCACACACTCATTGGCGCAAAGCCGCAGCAACATATCCTTGTCTTTGGCATTTACCGCCTGTGCGATCCGCACCGGTTGTAACCCAGCCGGACAATGATCGCTGCACATGCCGCAGCGAAGACAGTTCACATCATCATACGCTTTCACGCGCAGCACCGTCAGCGCGTTCACCGCCCGATCGATCACAAACTGATCATTTACGATCGTTTTGCCCATCATCGGACCCCCGGAAATCAGCATCACTTCCTCAGCCGCATAACCGCCGATCGCATCAATGATCGTTTTGGCGCTCGTACCGATGCGCACCTGCACATTGATTGGATCTTTCACACCGTCTCCGGATACCGTTACGATCTTTTCACAAAGTGGCATGCCTTTGGTCAAAGCATCCGCCAAAGCGATCGCTGTAGAAGCATTGTTTACGATTGCACCGACTTCGCTTGGCAAACGGGAATAAGTCTTTTTCAAGATCGTCTGCACCAGCGTTTTTTCCCATCCCATCGGATAGACATCCGCCACTGCCGCGACTTCCATGCCTTCCCATTTCGCACACGCCTGTTTCAGCTGCTCGATCAGCTCGGGATGACTGACCTTTACGGCAATGCAAACTCTTCTTGCTCCTGCCGTCTTCTTCATCGCGTCCGCACCTAACAGCATCTGTTCCATATGCGCTTCGACCATCTTATAGTCAGATGTGATATACGGTTCACATTCCACCGCATTGATGATCAGCGTATCGATCGCTGCATCGCCGCTATACTTGATGTAAGTCGGAAAACAAGCACCGCCGCATCCGACAATGCCCGCATTCTTCATAAATTCCACCAATTCCGCTTTGCTTGCCTGCCGGTAATCCAGCGGGGCAAACGCCTGTGTGGTTTCATATTTTCCATCGTTTTCGATCGCGATGTGCGCCACCGGCTTCAATGTCGCATGCATACATTTGCGCGCGATATCGGTTACGACACCGGACACGCTCGCATAGATTGGCACGATCATACGGTCATTGCACTGTGCCAGCTTGGTACCCACTTTGACATGGTCCCCGGCTTTAACGAATACATCAAAGTTTGTAGAATGCGTCGCAAACAGCGGGATCAGGACTTCTTTGCCGGCATCTACTTTCACAACGTCTTTATGCTCGCTCAGTTCTTTATGCCCGTTGATATGTTGACGCATTTTGCCTAAAAACAATGACATTCTTCTCACCTTTCCTTTCTTAACTACGTATTTCCCTTATTTGATTACGCAGTAATCATTATACCATTTTCCTTATCGTATAAAAAGAGAAAGTGCCGATTTTCAAGTTTTTTTACATCCCACAGTTTGTCGTAAACGATATAAAGCTGACAAAAAAAGAAGGTCTTACGCCTTCTTCAGTTTGCTTTGATAAAAACTGCGCTGCTCTAAAGAGAATACCCGCGCACTGAATTCACCCGGCTCCACCGTTTTCATCAGATTTTCCAACGTATTCATGCGCGCATCTAAATTGTCGATGAAATAAAGCACCTCGGCTTCGGGAATCATCGGTAAGACCGGTGATCCATATTCCTTCTGCCCATGATGCGACAAGATCATATGACGCAGCAGTGTTTCCACTTCCTTGTCGGTATGCAATTCTGCGGCAATACGCGCCACCTCTGCCTGCATGATCGAAATATGGCCTAACAGCTTTCCTTCTACCGTGTATTCGGTAATGACCGGTCCGCTCAATTCTTCCAGCTTGCCTAAATCATGCAGGATGATCCCCCCGATCAATAAATCCTCGTTCAGGAAAGGAAACATCGTACAGATGAAGCTGCCCAGCTTGACCATTTCCAAAATATGCGTTGCCAAACCTCCCACAAACGCATGATGGTTTTTGCTGGCAGCCGGATAGGAATACAGATCACGTTCATAGTGCGCCACAACATGGCTGATCAAATTGCGGATCTCATCGTTTTTGATTCCTTCGACCACCTGTGCGATCTGCTCTTTCAGCTCTGCCTTTGATAATGAACTCGCCTTGACATAGTCGCGCAGGTCGATCGTGCTGCGATCTAAAATCTGCAAAGCATTGACGCGGATCTGCAGCTGCTTATTGTGCGATAAAACATCTCCGCTCACTTCCACCAGCATGCCCGGCTGATAAAGATGCAATGCTTCTTCGCTTACATTCCAATATTTCGCATCCATCGCGGCAGTGCAGTCCTGCAAGACAAGCGACAAATAAGGCGCGCCCTTATTCGTAACCCCACGCTGCACACTTTGAAGCAATACTTTGATCTTGACCTTTTCTCCGTCATTTAATTCATTCAATCGTTTCATCTTCCCACTCCATTCCTGCTATGCCGCCCTTGATTTCCTCAAGTGAAAAGCCTTTGCTCATACAATAGCGCACGACGCGGTTCTTGCGTTCATTGCCCTGATATTTACGCTGATACATTCTAACCGCTTTGCGAATGGTCTGCTTCAAGGCATCGGACTGCTCTTCTTCGTCAGCCTGTGGATTCAAACGCACAAGCGCGTCTTTGGCATCGCTTAACGAAAAGCCTTCTCCCACCAGTTTACGGATCACTTCCTGTTTCTTTAACTCCAGCGATTTCCCGCGCATGCCCGCATAAAGCTGCTTTGCGCGCTCATATGCCTTCATCGCATCATCGCCTTCATACTGGCCCAATAAACTTTCCGTCAATTCCCGATCGATCCCTTTTTTCATCAGCACGCGGATGATCTTCTGCTTCGATGTCATATTGGCTTGCAGCTTTTCGATCATTTCTTTCGCATAAGCCTCATCGTTCAAGTAGCCCTTTCCCTCCAGATCCGCAATGATCAGTTCTTTGTCGCGTTCCTCTAAGCCTTCCACATACGCAAGCGCTGTCAAAATTTCCTTCGTCGTGCGATCCTTGCTGCGCAGCTTTTTGATACAGAGCCGGTGCGCCTTCCAGATCGCTTCTTTTCGCTTAAACTCCTCTACCATGAAACGATCCAAGCGCATATCCTTGCGCAGCTTGTAATCAAAATAATCATCCAGTGAGATCAGCAGCTTGACCGGTACATCATCCTTATCATTTTCAACAGTGATCTTCACATAATCATCATATGCTTTTACTTTGGTGATGCGGTATGCATTTTCATAATCTTCGATTGCCTGATAATATACGCTTACCACCTTGGCCGCAAACAGCTCGCTGTCATATTTTTTCGCTTTGGCACGCGCATATTCACCCATGGCTTCCCGTTTTTCCGATGGCAAAGCAAAATGTTTTTCCAATGCCTGTGCCAGATCCTGCGGGGTATGGAAATAATAGCCGCTTTCTCCTTCATCGATCAAATCCTCCAGCGGTTCGTCCGGACGCGCAAAGACCGGCAGCCTGCACGCCAGCGCTTCCACAAACGTCATGCCCTGCGTTTCGGTCAATGAAGCTGACACAAATACATCTGCCATAAAATAATAATCGACGATTTCTTCATTGGCGATACGATCCGTAAAGATCACCCGTTCCTCTAATTGTAACTGCGCGGCCCTTGCTTTTAATTCCTCTAACTGCGGCCCGCCGCCGACGATCAGCAGCTTCATGGAGGCATCTTCTACATAAGCAAATGCTTCGATCAGCAGATCGATGCTTTTTTCCTTGGCAACGCGCCCCACATAAGCAACGATTCGATCTTCTTCCTTGATCGCATAGCGTTCTTTCAGTTTCCGGATCCGTACTTCATCATAAAGTGCAGGATCAAAACGCTTTAACGAAAGACCGGTCGGGATCACATAGATCGGTGCATGAATGCCATAGCGAAGCAATGCTTCCTTCGTCTTATCGCTCGGTGCGATCACGCCCTGACAGCTGTCCGAGAGCATTCTTGAATAATTGCTCGCAAAGCGCTTGGTTAATTTATCCACTTCTTCAATCTCAAACTTATTGATGTAGTGGGTATAGTCCTCATACATCGTATGATAGGTCGATACCATCGGCAGATCTAAGCTGTGCGCCACGATCCGCGCAAACAAACCAACACCGAATTCCGTATGCACATGAATGATATCCAGATTCATTTTTCTGATTTCTTCCTTGGCGGAAAAATGATAAGGCGTTGATAGCTTATACCCATACAGCCACTTTAATTCTAATCCAGGCAAACGCAGCACATTGCCCTCTCTTTGCGTCGAAAGAAAGGCTTTATGATTGGTGATCACAAACACAGTATGCCCATGCGCTTCCAGTTCCTTTTGCAGCGTAACGATCGAAGATACGACGCCGTTTACATCCGGAGTATAGGTATCCGTAAATAATCCAATTCGCATAAATGCTCCTTTCTTTCATCTCATAGATGAATCACTGTTTTTTCTAAATCATACTTTCGTTTTAAGTAAACAAAGATCAGTCCGCCTACCAGCATGACAAAATGGTAGGTGGAGAAACGCCATAAGATCATGACGCTGCTCGCATTTGCGCCGCCGCCGACGATCGGAATAAACAAACGGGTAAAGACCAGCTCGGTTCCTCCGCTTGCCCCGGGAATCGGAATAAACGCATTTGCCATTGAAACAAAGCTGGAAATGGCTATGACGTCAATAAGCAGATCGAAGCTGATCGCAATGCCAAGCGCCCTTGCCGTAACAAAGGGCAGTACATATAACACCGTCAAGCGCAGCACATTGATCGCGGCTGCCTTTAAGATCATCTTCTTTTCATGCTTCATCGCTTTGATCTGCAAGGTAAACGCCTCCAGCTGCAAGGTCCATGACTGCATCAGTTTCTCCGGATCCTTTACCAGTTTGATGCGGCATAACAAACGAATCAAAAAACGAGACAGCTTTACATATAATTTCGGAAACAGTGCCAGTGTCCATAGTGCGCCGATCACACAGATATTGACAAAATAGCCGAATAAGATCAGCACGAAGAATACGCCCATCATATCTGTATAATGCGTAAAACGCAAGATGTAAAGAATCGTTACATAGATCATCAGCGTCGTCTGATAGACGATAAAGTCCGTCCATAATAAGCTTGCGCCGTCACTGACCTTGATGCCCTGTTTTTTCAAAATATAAGCCTGCGCAAACTGTCCGCCGGTCGCGCTTGGCGTAATGCCGCTGAAAAAGGAACCGACAAACCCATTCAAGATCCCATCGATCAAACGATAGTCTTTTTTATAATGCTTGCCGAATATAGCGATGATCCAGCCTGCGATCACATTATAGACAATGCCCCAAAGCAAAATGATCAAAAGCCAGTACCATTTCATTCCGGCAATCAGATCCAATACTTCCCGATAATTGTCTTTCATCGCAAACCACAGCGCCAGCAGGGTCAAAGCGATGATGACCATAAAATTGATCGCGTATTTATTTTTTGCGTCCTTCATCACTCCACCTGCCTTTCCCTATCTACTTTGCCAATACTTCCTCATATATTTTTTTCAAGCCTTGCCCGACTGCTTCAATGCTTCGCTCTTGCGCGGTCTGATGCCCTGCTTCGCTCACATCCGGCAGCGTTTTTTCCACCACGCCCTGCACCAGTTCACAAAACTCATCGACATTTCTTCCCTTATAGCAGTTCACGGCAGACTTCATCCACGGCTCAAACACGCCGATGTCGCGTAAAACGATATTCTGTCTGGCTGCCAATCCCTCTAATACGACAATGCCCTCGGTTTCTTCTTTGCTTGGAAAAAAGAAACAGTCTGCCCCCGCATAAGCGCCCTCGATCATATCGCCCTTGATATAACCGGGAAACAGCACATTGCTTGGATGATCGTGCGTGATCACCTGGCGGATATGCTTAGGAATGCTGTAAAGCGGCGTATAGCCAAACCAGATAAATTGATACTGCGGCAAGCGCTTCGCCACCTCCACAAAGTCCAATATGCCTTTACGATCAAAATAAAGACCTACGGAAATCACGACCTTATCTTCCGGCGTCAAAGAAAAATAATTGCGAAAAGCACGAATCTTTCCCGCATCCGGTTCAAAGCGTTTGAGATCGATCCCATTAGACAAAGCGGCAATCGGCAGCGTGATGCCATAGCCTTCCAACAGTTTCTTAGAATAAGGAGTCGGCGTAATGATATAATCCGCTTTGCTGTAAAGCGACACCAGATGCTTTTTGAACAACGGTGCGATCTGATTGGAAAGCACGAACGAGTTGCGAAAATCCTCTTCAGTGCTGTGCGCATGATAGATGACCTTCTTGCCCAGCTTGCGCGCTTTTTTGATCATGCCATAGCTGCTTGGCCCAACGGTATTGATATGCAGAATATCATAATCTTCGCACGGCTCGATCGAAAAGTCAATTCCCGCGGAGGTAAGCGCCGCCATCTGGTGCTTCATCGCTCTGCCGATCCCGGAAGTCTGAATGATTTTTTCACCTTCAAAATATAAATAGATCTTCATAACTGCCTCCCAAGCACATAAACCTTTTTAACACAGGCATTATATCATATTTCCTATCAATAGGAAATAAAAGCAGACGCGAGCGCCTAACATTTCTGTAAGATAATCTGCTCGATAAAAAAAACAAGACGGCATCGGCTATCTTGTTCTTTGTTTTCGCATCGTTTTTTTCTTACCGCGCATCGTTTGACGACGCTGCTTTCGATCGGGGAAAACGGCTTTCTTCTGCCCTTTTGAAGAGGCTTTTTTCTTTATGTGTTTTGTCTGCTTCTTGCTTTTTGCTAATAAACGCACGGTAACGCTTTTACCGCCGATCTTAGCATTTTGCATGCGTTCTAACAGCATCTTAGCACTGTCGGCAGCGACTGCTACCAGCGTGTCGCTTGAGCGCACATCGATGCGTCCGATCATGTCAGTCCCACTTTCGCCGTATTCCGCAATCGCGCATACCAGATTGCCCGCCTGAATGCGGTCTTTTCTGCCGATGTCAAACTGAAGGGTCAGCGTTTCATAGTCATGCAGACGACGTTTTTGATTCAATGCCGCCGTTTCAATGATCTGCGGTTTGAAATTCATCGCGATAAGTGCGCTGATCAGATTTTCGATCGCAATGCCCTCCGCCATCAGCCGATTGGCGATCTCTATGCTCTCTGCGGTAATTTCCTCGCCGCATGCCGTTTTCAAGCGTTCGATAAACGCTTCTTTTTCCTGCTTTAACAGCTGGGCAGAGCTAGGCAGGGCGCACTTGCGGATATTGGTTTTCGTAAAGTGCATGATATCACGCAGCGCTCGTTCTTGTCTTTTCCCGCTAACCAAAGTAATCGCCTTCCCGCTTTTCCCAGCCCGTCCGGTTCGGCCAATGCGATGAATGTAGTATTCATTATCCTGTGGAATATCATAGTTGCATACCAGTTCCACATCATCGACGTCAATGCCGCGCGCCGCCACATCGGTGGCGATCAGGATCGGATAAGCGCCGCTGCGGTACTGCTTCATCACATTGGTGCGATGCTCCTGCTTCATATCGCCGTGCAGCGATAACACATTCATGCCCTCTGCGCTCAATTCCACCGACAGTTCATCCACCTGTTTTTTCGTATTGCAGAAGATGATCGACAAACGCGGTGCATAATGACGAAGCAAGATCTTTAACGCCGTGCCTTTTTGTCCTCTCGGCACTTCATAGTAAAGCTGCTCCACAGTGTGAATGGTTTTCTGGGCAGATGCGATTTCGACCGTAATGGGATCTTTTTGAAACTGCCCTGCGATTGCCATGATCGCTTCCGGCATCGTTGCGGAAAACAGGATCGTCTGATGCGCATGCGGAAAGGCATGCAGGATCTCTTCAATGTCTTCCTTAAATCCCATGTTCAGCATTTCATCTGCCTCATCTAATACTACCATATCGCAATGATGCAATTTCAGCGTATGCCGGCGCAAATGATCCATTAGCCTTCCCGGTGTTCCCACCACGATCCCACATCCCCTTGCCAAAAGCCGGATCTGATGCTGGATCGGTTCACCGCCATAGATCGGAATGATCTTTACACCCTCTTTATATTTACAAAAACGCCGCAGTTCCATTGCAACCTGAATGACCAATTCTCTGGTCGGGCATAAGATCAGTACCTGCGGATTCTTTTGTCCTGCCTGCACATGCTCCAATGCCGGGATCCCGAAAGCGGCCGTCTTGCCGGTACCGGTCTGTGATTTTCCTAAAACATCATGACCCGCTATAATAAGCGGGATCGCCTGCTGCTGGATCGCCGTCGCTTCCTGATATCCGATTTCCAGCACCGCCTGCTTGATCGGCGCGCTGATTGCTAATTCCTGAAATGTCGTCATAATTACCTGCTTTCTTGATTGGTTTCATCGCTTAAAAACATAACCGCCATATCATAGCATAGTCTGTGCGATTACACAAATACTATTTACCTATATATAACAAAATATAACAAAAAAGTGGATCGCTCCACTTCTTCGTTATCATTTAACATCTGTTTAGTTTAATTTCTTTTTCAGTGTCAATGCTCCTGCAAGCGCAAGGCTCAGCATCAGCAGTGCTGCATATGCCTCTGTCTGGCTCGCATCACCGGTATTTGGCGTACTTCCATTCTCTGATGGTTTTGTATCATCCAAAATGATCGAAGGATTGACTACTTCTTCCTTATCCAGCGTCGTTTTCGCGCCGTCTGTATAAACCAGTGCATAGGTCGAGAAACGATCGCTCTGGAAAGATACGGTGCCGTCCGCATTTTTCACGACCGGAATTCTGGTTACTTCATTTCCGTGGATCCGCACGATGTAGAAGTCATAGTTTTCTTTTTGCAGCTGCTGTGGAATCGCTACGGTAAAAGTTACTTTTTCACTTAACTGATTCAGTTTGCCAAGCGCGCTTCCCTGTGCTTCTACCAAAATGCTCAGATCCAGATACTGTGCCACTTTGGCTTCTTTTGCTTCGGTTTTTGTGATCAGATCGCGTAATACCGCCTCTACTGCCTTGACATCGGACGCACTTACTTCTTCTGCTGTTTTCTTTTCCACGGTAAGTGTCGTTTCTATATCATCTCCGGCTTCCATCGCCGCCTTGATCGCAGCGACAACCTTTTCATCATTGCCCTTTACACTTTCGATCTGCTCGATCGTGTCCTTCAGCGTTTCGGTAAATGCCGCGCTGTCTTCTTGTGATACGCCTGCTTCCACTTCATTGCTGTTTTGATCAACGGAAGGCAGATCGACAACCACTTCATTTTCCGCTTCCGCTACACTGACCTCACAAGTTGCTTTTGCACTTCCCGCAGTCGCACTGATGATCGCTGTGCCTGCTTTTTTCGCTGTTACGGTTCCATCCTGTGCAACGGTCGCAACTGATGGATCACTGCTGCTGTAAGAGATCGCTTCCGTAGCATAAGATGGAGTGACAGTTGCTTTGATCTTTGCGCTTTCTCCTACCTGAAGCGACAGGCTAAGCGGATCGATGCTAATCGTGTTTGCTTTCCAATTTGTCGTTACATAGGCTGCGGACGCATCCACAAGTGAATGAGCATCAAGCGGATCGGCGCTTGGACGCTGTCCTAAATTTAATGTAACCGGCGCCGTTTCATTCAGTCCTTCGATCGCCCATAAACGATCAGCGTATAATGCTTTGAACTTGGCTACATCGGCGCTGCGATACTGGAATCCGGATACGATGTCTTGGTAAGCAGCACCTGCTTCCACGTTGATTTCAATTGCGTTCGCATAGCCATAATCAACATTGCCGAAATTTGTCGTCCACCAAGAACCGGCGCCGCCGGCTCCTTCATAGCTTTCTTCATCAGGATAATAAGAGCCCGCATAGATCACACCGCTCTTACCGCCATAAAGATAGTAAGTCAGTTTCCCTTCGATGATCGCACGATATAAACTGCTGAGCGTCTTGACCTCTCCGTCATATAAAGAAAGCGTTACGTTGCCCAGTTTGCCGTTTGTTCCTGCGATAAAATTGTTTAATACAGCGGCTTGCTCCTCACCGATGCGAACATCCATCTCACCGATATAAGTATAAGAGGTAGCGCCTCTTAGATCATTGATCTCAGCGCCGTCGATCGTCATCGTCAGTTTATCGATCGCATAATTTTTATAAGAGTAGCCGTTTTCTTCTTTGATCACAGCTTGGCCAAACGCTGCGTTCTGATTATCAGTACCCCATAATCCAAGCGTGATCGTACCGCCGTTGATATCTACTTCGGCATTCGTCACCTTGCTGGTTTTGCAGTTTTTCTCGTTTTTCATCTTGTTGCCGGCAACGATGCCTCTTACCGTACCGCCATTCATCGTAATCTTGGTGCTAGGCAGATTGACATCACTCTCAGTTGAATCACTGCCGCCGTAAACGATGTCATCGGCATCGATCAGCTGTTTTCCGCCATCCCATGTGATAAGCGCTGATTTCCCCGCTTCATCACTTTCTTCAATGGTAATCGGTGTACCGTTGGCAAAAAATTCATTTCCTGAGTAAGTCGGAGCAGAACCGCTGTTGCCTTCCGCATAAACCGTTGTCGGTACAACGCTCATGCCAAAAAGCAGTGCAGCTGATGCCAACACACCAAAAACACTTGTTTTTTTCATTTTGTTTCTCCTCTCCTTGTATTCTGTTGAATCCGGACATATCATTCTGATATATTCAGCTATATTATACCCCCCCCCAGTCATATTTGTCAATAGCAATCGTTACCTTTTTCTCGTATTTATGATCATTATTTTTACATTTTCTGTAACCGCTTTACCAATCCTTGTGCACATACACCACTTTCTCATCTTTTCATCATTTTTATTTTTGCCTGCCACGCTTCGACAAACTTCTGCTTTCACACTTGCTATACTGTAAGCGGCAAGAGGAACTTGCCATACGGAAAATCCCCTAATCTATCCCAATTCCGTATATCATTCTATCCCCTAAAACAAGGAAAAAGCCGGTCTTGCTGCCGGTTTTTTCCTATCTTTGACAAAATTCACGCAAATTCTCCTTCATCATCATACAATCTAACACAATTATCTCGATAATCACATCATTTACCAAAAATGAAACATCTTTTTAACATTGCCATTCGCTATACTATAGCCAACAGGAGATGAGAACTCCTGTTGAAGTAATCCCCTTAAATAAATTTTCTCATAACTTTTCTCCCTTAATTTTGTATTGATAATTTGTTAATGAAAAAATACCGTTTCCCCAAGACGGTATTTTTTCTTATATAATCGCATAACGATCAACTATTTTGATGTTTATTGCAACTGAAAAAAAAGTAAAAAAATCATCTTTTGTTCGTTTATTGTTAGTTACAGCCATCTATCCCTATTACATTCTCATCTTAGAACAAAACTCATATTTTCGCATGACAAAGTACTGTCATTTTCCCAACTTTCATTGTTTGTTCACTTGCTCATCCATTGAGAAGATCAACAAGACTTTGTACGTTTATGAAAAACAAGCAAAAGAAAATAAGAACGATCCGGTGAACGGCAGATTTCTATAAGGCGTGAAAAAGCGGCTGCCCTTTCTCAAACGTACAAAATGAAGAAAACCCACATGCCCTTAACACCTGTTTGCCCTCCTCGATATAAGCGCCGACCTGTGCGGCATCGTGAGAATCAGAACCGATCGTAACGATCACGCCACCCAGTTCCCGATAACGCTTCAAAATCATATGGGAAGGCGTGCTGTCCGCAAGACCATAGCGATGATAAGAAGTGTTTAATTCAATGCCTTTGCCTTTTTCGATCGCCAGCTTTAAGATCGCATCGATCACGTCCATACACGCTTCATCCGGATAAACGCCCTGCTCATCATAGCGCTTGATCATATCCAAATGTCCCAGCACCTGATAATCATCAAAGCGTTTCATGACCGCCAAGATCGCTTCGTAATACTGTCTGTTGTATTCCGCCTGCGTTTTGCCTTTTTGAAAACCCTGATCCCAAAACTCCAGATCATCGATCTGATGGTTTGATAAAATGATAAAGTCAAAGGGATAAGCCGCATATACTTCCTGATAGCGCTTGATACACGCCTCCTGCACGCCGAACTCACAGCCAAAGCGAATCGTGATCTGATCCTGATAGCGTTTCTTTAATGCCAGATAGTGCTCATAATAACGAGGAAAATCCAATTCCCAAAGTCCATGCCCTGCACCCTTGACGCTGTAATCACAATGATCCGTGATGCAGATCTCATCAAGACCTTTTCGGATCGCGGTTTCGATCAGTTCCTCTAAAGGAAGCGCGCTGTCCGGGGAAAAAGCACTGTGCATATGATAATCAGCCAACATCATTCATTTCTCCTTTCTATATCGCAAAATCATTGTACCAGAAGTAAGCAAAAATGCAAAAGAAAAAGGATGCAATACATCGCCATCCTTTCTCACCACAGCAGACTATAAATAAGCTTCGATCATCGCTTTCAGCTGTTCTTTCGGCTGGAATCCGGCGCTCATCTTCACTGCCTCTCCATCCTTGAAAACGATCAGCGTCGGCACCGACATGATGCCATAAGAGGAAGCCAATTCTCCTGATTCATCGACATCTACTTTTACGATTGCAGCCTTTCCCGCTAATTCTTCTGCCACTTCTTCCAAAACCGGTGACAACATTTTACAAGGTCCGCACCATGTCGCAAAGAAATCTACGACCAGTACGCCCGGCTGTTTTTTCAATTCTTCAAATTCCGCTTGCTTGATTACTTTCATACATTTTCCTCCGTTTCACCAATATGATATTGTTTCAATGTTTCTATAATGCCGTCATGATCATGATCGGCTACAGTGATAGTATACGCCTTTTGCTTTACAATATCCATTGCGTTGCTCATTGCAATCGGATAAGCGCACACTTCAAACATGCTCAGATCATTTTCCCCATCGCCAAAACACATGACTTCGCTCATCGGAATGGACAAGCGCTGTGCCAGCATGCGCAATGCCTTGCCCTTGCTGAGATTGACCGGCATAATTTCCAGCCAAGTCGGCGTCGTACGGCCGATCCAGTACGTATCGCTCAGTTCACTGAGATCTTTCATCATCACTTCCAACTGCTTCGCTGTTGCGGGAATGCCGACCTTATTGATCTCTTCGACGATCTCGGAAGCGTGTTCCATATACATCATGCGCGCATAACCGTCCCGCGCATCAAAAAACACATTTGTGGCACCGGCGGTCCATGGGAAATCATCCGGGATATGATGTTCTTTACGCAGTTTCTTTTTTTCCTGCATACACACCTCGGGAATATGCACATATAAGCCGTCATCCATGATATATTGGGTTTCCACCTCATAAGGCTGAAGCAGGGCAAACAGTTCCCTGGCCTGTTGAATGGAAAGACGTTCCAGCACCTCACGCTGTTTCTTTTGCAGGTCATTGATCGCCATTCCGTTTACTTCGATCAAATAGCCGCCGTACTTCTCTAACTGTAACTGCTCGGCATAGCGTTTCAAACGATTATAATTACGGCCGCTCACCAACACGATCTTAATGCCTTTTTGTTGCAGCTCGATCAGCTTCTTTGTCGTTTTCTCACTGATCGTCTGATCGCTTTGTAACAGCGTGCCGTCCATATCCATTGCAATTAACGATATTTTCATATCTTCCACCTCATCTTCGTCAATTATACACTGATTCATTGGGAAACGCTATAACATTTCATGTAGTTGTTTCACAAAAAAGATGAATTCCGCATGCTTTTGTATTATGATTAAGCTAAGAAGGTGAAACAGATGAAAAAAGAAAAGATCGAAAAGACCAACGCGATGCGTTTATTAGATCGTGCAGGCATTCCCTATCGCGTACACACTTATCCTCATGGAGACGGCCCTTCTTTGGGTGTTGATGTCGCCGCTCATTTACAAATAGATCCTGCCATGGTGTTTAAGACCTTGCTTTGCGTTTCATTGAAAAAACAATATTATGTATTTGTGGTGCCGTCAAATGCAGAACTGGATCTGAAAAAATGCGCCAAAGCGGTAAAGGCAAAAAGCGTAGAGCTGATCCCGGTCAAGGAGATCAATCAAGTCAGCGGTTATGTACGGGGCGGCTGTTCTCCGCTCGGCATGAAGAAAACGTATGTAACTGTTTTTGATATTACCTGCCTGCGTTTTGATACGATCGTATTCAGCGCCGGCAAGATCGGCTATCAGATCGAGACGAACCCTCACGCTGTCATCAAATTGCTCGGTGCATCTACCGCGGCGATCCAAAAAGAATAAGATGCCTGTATTTCATAAAGATAAACTTTTTAGCACTATACTTATGGAACTTTATCGATCACCCAAACAATATTTTCAAACAAAACAAAAGGCAGGAATCATTCTGCCTTTTTACCGTTTGCTATGCTTCATCATCCAGTTCTTCGATAAAATGATTCTCATATCGTTTCCAATAGCCATCATACACATCATCGCTGTCCGTAAAATGCAGCTGGTACATGCGAAAGACAACCTTTTTGTTTTTCGGCTGCCATAATTCCTCATAAGAATAACGATATATCATCCCCAGTGCCTGCATTACCCTACCGCTGCGCACATTGTTTCGATCGTGTGTCGCACTGATAAAGGGCAGTCCATCACTTCTTACCTGTTCAATAACAGCTTTCCCCGCTTCTCTTATGATCCCCTGATGCCAATATGCTTTCAACAGTCCATAACCGAAGTCATAAGGTTCCTCCACATCTGCCTTTATGTAGCCTATGGGCACATTGTCGCTTTTCAAGCAGATCGCATAAGCATAGCCTGATTGTTTTGCATACTGCGCAGCATAATGCGTTTGATAAAACGCTCTTGTTTCCTCGATGTCTTTCATTGGAAACCATGGCAAAAAGCGATTAACTTCTTCATCTTTTAAGATCAGAAACAGCGCTTCTAAATCAGCCTCTGTAAAACGCCTTAAGATCAGCCGCTTTGTTTCCAATGTCGGTGTATTCATATACTGGTTTCTCCTCTCCTGTGCTGCGCTTCTTTATGCCAGTGTGCATGAGTTTCAAGCATATTTTCAGTTGAAACAAAACGTTTGCATCAACCGATTCTTCATCATGACCTGCGTCCTTTTGCGGCTGCCTGTGATGCAGCGCTTATTCATCAAGCAGATGGTTGCGGGAATCGGCAATCGTTTCCATATCGGTTACCAGTACGATATGATCGTCTTCCTGAAAATGATAGTCTACGTCAATATTCATCTTCAAATCATCGCTGCTTTGATTGCGCAGACCGATGACATTGATTCCAAACCGGCTTCTGGCGTCGATTTCCTTCAAAGATTTTCCGACCCACTCCTTCGGCACTTTCAGCTCGACGATACTGTAATTGGCATCAATATCGATCATATCGAAAATATTACGGCTCAATAGGCTTTTCCCCAACTGCTTGCCGTATTCTTTTTCCGGCCGTACGACCCGATCTGCACCGACCTTCTGAAAGATCTGCATATACCTCTTGTTCTTCGCTTTAGCTACGACATATGGCACACCCAGTTCTTTTAAGTTGATAATGGCCATGACGCTGTCCTCTAAATGACTGCCGGTCCCGACGATCGCAACATCACAATCCGCGACGCCTACCGCACGCAGCTGTTCCTTGTTGGTAATATCGCACTGCACCGCTTGTGTCACATCATCAGCCAAGCGCTCCACACAGGTCATATCCTTGTCGATGGCAAGCACTTCACAATCATAACTGCTCAATGTTTTGGCAACCGTTGAGCCGAATATACCAAGGCCCAGCACACAATATTGACGATCATTCATTTTACGCATACACACATCTCCTTATCCGATTAAAATATTTCCATTTGGATACGCGATCGGGCGGTCATCCACCCGTTTCATTTTGATCAGCGACAACAGCAGCGTCGCAATGCCGATCCTGCCGGCATACATCAATAAGATGATGATCACTTTCCCTATTGCCGATAAACTTGTCGTAATACCAAGCGTCAATCCGACTGTCGCCATGGCGGAAACCGCTTCAAACGCCAGATTCACAAAGCCCAGCGCGCCATCGCTGACACAAAGCAGAAAGATTCCCACAAACAGCGTGATCAGGTTAATGACCATCACATTGCTGGCACGGATGATCGTTTCACGGGGAATCAGACGATGGAAAGCTTTGACATGCTCCTGTCCTTTTAACATCGTATAGATGAAAGCACACAGCACGAAGAAAGTCGTCGTCTTGATCCCGCCTGCCGTTCCGCCCGGCGACCCGCCGATAAACATCAAGATCATCATCAAGAACTTTGTGGCGACCGTAGTGGTGGAAAGATCCATCGTCGCAAAACCGGCTGTACGCAAAGTAACCGATTGAAACAAGGAAGCCAAGCCCATATCCAAACCACTGTAATTCTGAAAGGTCAGCGGATTTGGATATTCTAATAAAAAGAATACCAGCGCACCGCCGAAGATCAATATCGCCGTCATAAGCAATACCGCTTTGGTATGCGTGGAAAGCGTCCGCAGCGCTTTGCGCAGTGAAATACGGCGATGGAACAGATCATGTAACTTATCCCTTACATCAAACCATACGGCAAACCCGATCCCGCCTAACACAATGAGCGTCATGATCACAAAATTCAAAGTGAGATCACCGCGATAACCGATGAGCGAATCGGCGCCGAACAGATCAAAACCGGCATTACAGAAAGCGCTGACCGATAAAAACAAGGCATGGAAAAAGCCCTGCCAGATCCCAAATTCCGGCATGAGACGAATCGCGAGAATGACAACGCCCAATCCTTCAAAAAACAGGGTATAGCGTAAGATATCGACCAAAAACGTACGCATGTCGAAAATATTGTTTTTGTTTAACATTTCCTGCATCGCCAGCTTTTCTTTCATGCTCAGTTTATTTTTCATCGCCAACACGAACAAAGCCATCAAGGTCATGAGCCCCAATCCGCCAATCTGGATCAGCAGCATCATGACGATCTGACCGAACAGATTAAACTGTGTCGCAATGGGACTGGTAAATAATCCGGTTACACAGGTCGCGCTGGTGGCAGTGAAAAGCGCGTCTAAAAACGGGAAAAAACCGCCGTCTTTATTACTGATCGGCAGCCATAACAAAACTGCTCCGCTTAAGATCACCAATAAAAAGGTCAATGCGATCTTGCGGGCAGGTGATAAACGACGATACTTTTCTTTGATGAATGTGATCATTTCAATCCACCTCTTACGCACCATTTTACACACTTTTTTAATTTTTTCAACTATTTTACGTAGATTTAACATTTGTAAGAAACAGTCACATAAAAAAAGTCAATCCGCAACAGATCGACTCTTGAAAACCTTAATAGTTTTCACAGCACAATGCAAAATAAGAAGCTGTGTGATGACAGATCGGACAGCAGTTTGGGGCGCTGCATCCACAATGCAGATGTCCGCAGTTCAAACATTCCCAAACCACTTCCTCTTTCCGCTCAAACACCGTACCGTCTTCTAAATTGTTCAGCAATGCCACAAAGCGCGCTTCATGGCGTTTTTCAATACAGGCAACGCCTTCCATCGCCTCCGCGATCTCGCAAAAGCCTTCTTCTCTTGCTTCTTTCGCCATGCGTGCATACATGCTCGTCCATTCCGCATTTTCCGCTCCTGCCGCCGTTTTCAGATTATCCTTCGTGCATGGGATCCCACAGCAAAGATAAGAAAACCACAGCTTGGCATGCTCCTTTTCATTGCCTGCGGTCTGTTCAAACAGCTTAGCGATCTGGACCAGCCCTTCTTCATATGCCTTGTTCGCATAAAAAGTATATTGATTGCGTGCTTCACTCTCTTTTGCAAATGCCTCTAACAAATTCGCCTCAGTCTTTGTTCCTGCTAATTCCATATATGCCCCTCCTAAAATTTCCCTTTCTTCTGATGTCCTGCCAATTCTGCCTTTGCCAGCTGTTTGATCTCCCAAGCGTCTTTTATGACGATTTCAAACACCTTTTTGCAGCCCGGATCTAAATTTTCTTCAATACCGATCTTTGCTGCTTCTATTAACTCTGCCGCCAAGGCGATGATCTTGATGTGCTGATCGTTGGTGCGTTCACTGTCATACAGCAGCTGTGACTGCACTTCATTCAGTTTTTGAAAATGCTCGCTGCCTACTCCGCATTTGATACATACTGCCGGTGCTTGGATCGCTTCGCAGACATAGCCGCACACATCACATTTCCACAAGTCCATCGACATACCTCCTTTGCATTTAGTATATGCGCTTTCCATCGGATTATGATAAACGCATGCGTCTACGTATCGTTTCATAATACAGAAAGCTTTTATTTAGAGGTCTTACATGAAAAAAGACATGATCGCTCATGCCTTGCCTGCTGATGGATGTTTTAACCTTTTTATCCGCCGCTGCTGTCATAAACATAAAACAAAGGTCAATGCGTCATAGCGTTTCCCCGCTACTTCCCGATGCTCTTTTTTGCGGGCGATCTCTTTGAATCCCAGCTTGTTCGCCAGTGCGATCATCGCTTCATTGCCTGACCATGTCTGGGTATATAAACACGTTAGCCCTTTCGCTCGATAATAATCGATCGCCTTGCACAAAGCAAGCCTGCCATATCCTTTTCCACGATAACCGTCCTGCGCGATGCTGATGCCGATCGCTAAGCCGCTTTCAGGAGCAGTAAACCATTCCATATCCCGATAAGTGCTGATCCAGCCGACATGGACGCCGTCCACTTCTATTTCAAAGCGACAGCAAAGCGTATTGGCAGACCTTTTTTGCATTTGTTCATAATAGTTCGTCCAGTTTTCCCGCTCCTCTTGCACAGTACCGGTAAACGGCTCCCATGGTGCATCTGTCGATCCCCACTTCGTTTCTGTGGTAAACCAGCGTACATAATCTTCAATATCTGTTTGTTTCATTTCCCGCAGCAACAACATCATTCACCCTCCTATTGATACGCGCTTCCCCTTATCAACAGCTCATTTCGTCTGTTTTATTTCAGGTAATCAAAAAACGGTATGCCTCTGTCTTTATTTATACGCTTCTATTCAGGCAAATGCAAGAAAATGACCACAAAAGCTTTCACAAAGCATATTCGTTTTTTTGAAATTATGTCGTTTTTTCGTTTTTATCACCGTTTTTATTGCTATAAAATGATAATTTACCTCTAATTTTTGTTTTTATTTCATATTTTTATAGATTTTTTTCATATTTCCTATATAATTACCAATATAGATAAAATAAGGAGGCTTATTTATGCAGACACATCCGTTTGACGCATTCGGTACCAATCTTTTTTCGCAGCAGGTCATGAAGGAACGCCTGCCGTTTCCGATCTATCAGAAATGGAAGACGGCGACCCGCAAAGAAGACGCGCTGGATCTGCCGACCGCTGATGCGATCGCCCATGCGATGAAAACATGGGCAATGGAAAAAGGAGTTACCCACTTTACTCACTGGTTTCAGCCAATGGGCGGTTCCACAGCTGAAAAGCATGAAAGCTTTATCGAACCGGGCGACTATATGGCAATCAGCCGCTTTTCCGGGAAAAATCTGATCAAAGGCGAAGGCGACGCTTCTTCTTTTCCAAACGGCGGCTTGCGGGCAACCTTTGAAGCGCGCGGCTATACATACTGGGACTGTACTTCTCCGGCATTTATTCGAGAAAATGTGCTGTGCATCCCGACGATCTTTGTTTCTTACAACGGTGAAACCCTGGATAAAAAGGCGCCGCTGTTAAAGTCGATCGACGCCATCAGCAAACAGGCGACCCGCATCGTCAATCTGTTTAAGGATAAGGACATCAAGCAAGTGCAGCCGATGGTCGGCTTAGAGCAGGAGTATTTTCTTGTGGACCGGGAACTGTTTCATGAACGGATGGATCTGCGCAACTGCGGAAGGACATTGTTTGGGGCATTGCCGCCGCGGGCACAGGCAATGAGCGATCATTATTTCGGTGCGATCCCCGATCGGGTCAGCGCCTTTATGCGCGATGTGGACGAAGAATTATGGAAGCTTGGCATCTACGCGAAAACGGAGCACAATGAAGCAGCGCCTTGTCAATTTGAGATCGCCCCGCTTTATGCGCAGAGCAATATCGCCGTCGATCAGAATCAGATCATCATGGACGTACTGCGGCAATGCGCTGCCCGCCATCATCTGGCCTGTCTGCTGCATGAAAAGCCATTTGAACATGTAAACGGCAGCGGAAAACACAACAACTGGTCGCTTGTCAGCGATGATGGTCAGAATTTACTGGAACCGGGAGAAAAACCGCATGAAAACATCCGTTTCTTATTATTTGTCTGTGCGATCATTCAGGCTGTGGACACTTATCCGGAATTATTGCGTATGGCGGCATCCTCTTACAGCAACGACTATCGCTTAGGCGGTCATGAAGCACCGCCGGCAATCATTTCCATTTGCATGGGCAATTATCTGGAAGATATTTTACTGCGGCTTGAAAAAGGCGATATGGGCATTAACCCGACCGCGGATGCCGGCGCTTTGTCCGTTGTCAATCTGGCTTATGTACCAAAAGACACCAGTGATCGCAACCGAACCTCTCCCTTTGCCTTTACCGGCAATAAATTTGAATTTCGCATGGTCGGCAGCTCCCGCTCCGCCGCTACGACCAATACCGTACTGAATACGATCGTCGCCGATACTTTGAAACAGATCGCCGATGAATTACAGCAGTATAAATACATAGACGATATTCGCAAGACTTCCTTAAAGATCTGCCGCGGCATCATTCAAAAGCATCGCCGCATCTTATTTAGCGGAGACGGCTATGCACCGGCATGGCGAAAGGAAGCAAAGGAACGCGGCTTACCGCACATCCCTTATTATGTATATTCCATCGCTTCTTTGACAGAGGAAAAGGCAGTCGCTTTATTTGAACGCAATCAAGTTTATCATCGTAATGAACTGATTGCCCGCAGCGACATCTTATACACGGAATTTATCAATTCGGTGCATGTAGAAGTCAAAACGCTGCTGGATGTATCAAAAAAATCACTGCTTCCAGCACTCATTAAAGAAATCCGCTTTTACAGCGACGCATTAAAGGCACTGCCTTCACCACACCCTTTCTATGAGAAAAAGGTCAATAAGCTGTTAGCTGTGTTAGATCGCTTCCATACGCGCTATCACAATCTGAAGCATGCTTATCTGGGCGTAAGAGGATTAAACGATCATCAGGAAATCGCCTATTATCTCAATGATCAGGTCGTGGTTTCCATGCGCTACCTGCGGGAAGTGATCGATGAATTAGAAGAATCGATCTCCTATGAAAACTATCCGATGCCAACCTATGAAGAACTGTTTGCATCGGTCGATGAAGCGGCAGCCTGCAAAAAATAAAAAGCCGGCATCAAACAAGCACGGCTGTTCTTCCTAAAAAACGACCGCTTTGCCACGGATCATGAGCAGAAGCGGTCGTTTATTCTTTCAATTCCAATTCATGCGGCTTGATCTGTTTCTTTTCCAAACGATAATCGATCAATTCTTTGATCGCATAATACAATACCGCAAAGGTCGGTACACCGATGAACATACCGACGATCCCGAAAAGTCCGCCGCCGACACAGACCGAAAACAAAATCGCCAGACTCGGCAATCCCAATTTATCGCCTAAGATCAACGGTCCTAAAATATTGCCGTCAAACTGCTGCAAAACAAGGATGAAAAGCGCAAAATACAACGATTCCATCGGTTCGATGATCAGCAGGATCAAAATACCCGGAACAGCACCGATAAAAGGGCCGAATACCGGAATCATATTGGTAATGCCGACCACGAACGCCAGCAGCGGTGCATATGGGAAGTGAAACACATTCAATCCGATATAACAAAGAATACCGATGATCAAAGAATCAATCGCCTTGCCAACGATGAAGTTATTGAAAATATCTTCTATGATATGAATCAGTTTGCTTAAATAATCGGCAACGCCTTTCGGTAAAAACGCATAATTGGCACGTTTGACGTTGCGGCTGAAGCGTTCTTTGTCTAATAGGATATAAAGCCCCGCCACAATACCGATCAAGATATTCATGAGCGTCTTGCCAAACTGATAACTGGCCGCCAGCATCTGTGGCAGCAGATCGGTGAAGTACGTCGTGATCTTGCTGAAAATATCGCTTTGATCGCCAAGCAGATCTTGAATCTGCTGCAGGTCGATATTGTGTTCGGCAATCAACGCCTCTACATCTTCCTGAAATCCCTCTACATAACCGGGTATTTTATCCGCCAGCATCATCAGTGAATCAAACAGCTGCGGAATGACGATCCATAAAAACAAAACAACGATCAGGATGCCCAATAACAGTGCGCCGATCGCGGAAATCGAGCGTTTGGTAGACTGTTTCAGCTTCGTTTTTCCAAGCAGACGACGTTCGATAAACAGCATCGGCTGATTTAGCAGGAAAGCGATCGCAAACCCGAGGATGAAAGGAAAGGCCAATGCGGATACATAATAAAACGCTTCACGAATGATCGCAAAATGCGCAATAATGAAATACAACAGGATACAAATTCCTCCTGATGTACTGTAAACCAAGATCTGTTTTTTCATCTCTTCGGAGTATCGAACTTTCATGAACATCACCACCGCTATCATTCTACCATGTTTCCTTAAAATTGGATATAACAGATTTGAAATTTTACCATATTCTGATCCTTCGAAGATCACTTTTCAGATACGTGCTTTTTGAAAAAAAGTTATTGACAATTCCATAGCGTTACAATATAATGTAATGGCACTCATGGTTCCGTAGCCAAGTGGTAAGGCAATAGACTGCAACTCTGTGATCATCGGTTCAAATCCGATCGGAACCTCCATTATTGGGGACATGGCGGAATAGGCAGACGCAACGGACTTAAAATCCGTTGGGAATTATACTCCCGTGCGGGTTCAAGTCCCGCTGTCCCCACCAGTCATACAAAAAAAACCGGTCCAAGCCGGTTTTTTCTATATGGATCAAGCTTTAACAATGCTGATCCGCTGTTTCTTCCTGCATGATCCGCTTCATCTTTTGACGATACTGCCGCAGACAATCCGGCGCATAATAATAGCCGCAGCCTTGTTCATCAATCTGTTCAGGGTCAAAAGGAATCATACCGAAGCCTTTTGACAAGATTCGTGCGCCATCCTCGCTTACCGCTTCCGCAAATACCTCCTGCATATAAGCGCCCTGTCTCTCACAGCCGTCCAGCCACATCACAAAGCCCTTAGCCAGTTCTTTCATCACCTGACCGCCGCGATAACGCGCATCACAGGCAATCGTATAAAGATATAAAATATTGCCCCCTTTGCGCAGACCGCAGTTTTTTAACTCACGATAATGCCCGCCATGCAAATAGCGATCCCGCTGTTCCTGATTCAAAAAGATCGCATTGAGATAAGCGACCACTTCTCCTTTTTCCGCATCACAAAGCAAAAACAAACCTTCCTTGCTTTCCGCATACAGCTCATAAAAGTATTCCGGCGGCAAAGCATTTCCCTGCTCGATCGGGAATACTACGCTATCCAGTCGCAGCATCGCTTCAAACAGCGTATCATCTATTGCTTCTCCACGATATAAACAAAACCGCATATTTCTTTGGCATATCGTAATTGACGCATCTAAACAGTCATTCCTTACAATATGCTTTCTCCTTTCTTCCAATCAATTGCCACTGTGATTGGATCCAGCTGCGTTGTCGTTCCTTTTTCATTCGTCATGAATGTTTCCGTTTACTTGGTCTTCGGTCAATCAGCAAGCACACCTGTTTTTAATTCCTACTAAATTCACATGATTTACCACAATCATACGATATTTTTGCGATTGCTTTTTTCTATACTATTACCAGACAAGGAAACTTGTCGTGGATAACGATTCCCCTATCGTATATCCATATCATTCTATCCCCTTATAAATCATAATTTTTTAGTGGAAAAGCATCCGTTCCCCACGGATGTTTTTCTTTGTCTGAAACAGCTGCCTTTTTTGCTTTCACATCATTTACCATAAAGGATTGATATTTTCGCGAAAGCAAATTCGTATAGTATAGACAGGCAAAGGAAAACCTTTGTCAAATGGAAAACTATGAGATCCCCTCTTAGTAGTTTCCCATATCATTCTATCCCCTTATAATTCATACTTTTATGGAAAGAACGCCATCCCCCTCGGCGTTCTTTTCCATTTTCATACACAAAAGTATAGGAAAAGAAACCCTATATGTGATTCCTTCCCCCTGCAAGCAGCGCTTGTTTTATACGATCTTCTCTAAGAAATAAGGCAGCTGCTTCTGCCACCAAGGCCAGTCATGATTGACATCATAGCCCCAGAAATCGATCCACGCATGAATCCCCTTTTCTTCCAGAATGCGTTTCATCTCTTTAGAGGAAGCGATCATTTCATCCTCCCATGCCCCCTGACCACAGCATAATACGATGTAAGAGCGATTATACAGATCGACATACGGATGATCATTTGCCAGATTGCGCAAGTACACTTCCGGTGCATTGTTATAAATGATATCATCCATATAATCACCGAAAAACATACGGCTGTTAAAGACCCCGCTCAGTGAAATACAGCCATCAAATAAATCCGGTCGTCTGAAAAAGAAATTCGCCGCATGCATGCCGCCCATACTGCATCCCGTCGTAAGGATACCGCTTGCGACCTTACCGCCGTTGCTCAGCGTATTGATCTCATAAATGCGCGGCACCAGTTCTTCTACCACGTAGTGATACCACGCCTCATGACGCAGTGCGCGGCCGCGGGGATCGCCATATTGATCAGACCATGTTTCCCAGTCGATGCTGTCTACGCAAAAATACTGCAAGCGCCCCTCTTCCAGCAAATAATCCGTTACTTCTACCATGCGGAAATTTTCCCAGTCATAGAAACGTCCATCCTGAGCCGGGAACACCAAACACGGCTTGCCGGCATGTCCATACACCTTAAACTCCATTTCTCTTTGTAAGAAATGACTGTATTCTTTATAATACGCAGTCTTCATCTTTTTCTACCGCCTTTTCATGCACATACGCCGCAAATTCTTCGATCTCGCTTTTCTTTTTACATACTCGCATATAAAACTCATTGCCCATTGCACCGGAAAGAATATCCGGCATACGGCCGCTCATCTTGATCTCATCTCCGTATTTTTTCATGACTTCGCTCTTGTCATAGCGATAGTTTTTTCCATCACGTCTGGAAGCAAACACACAGTACTGATCCTGCTTCGGTTTGATGTCCGTATGATCAAAGGTTACCATATCGGCGAAGATTTGATAAACATCGCAGCTTCCCGCAAAATTCATCATATCCGGAGTAAAGCCGCCGGGCGTGCGCATATTGATTTCCAGCGCCACGATATCGCCCTTTTTCCCTAATCCTTTTTTTGCCTTATTCAAACGAAAAAATTCACAGTGGAAAAAGCGACTATTGGTCGGAAATACCTTGATGACCCTTCTGCCCACCTCTTGCAGATCCGTATCGACCGTCTTTTGCGTATAGTAGTACAAATCCATCTGATCATTGACGATATCCATGATCGGTGTAGGAAAATAATGTGATACTTCAAAGAGCGGATCGCGGTTGGCATCGGCAATCCCGTCATAAGAAACGATCGTGCCGTCGATAAACTCTTCCATGATGTACTGCGTCATCCACTCCTTCGCATAAAAGGCTTTGACATCTTCCTCGTTTTTCAGCTTATAGGTTTCAGCGGCGCCGACCCCGTTATCCGGCTTTACGATGACCGGATAGCCTACTTCTTTGATAAAGGCAAGGCCGTTTTCAAGCGTATCTACCAAATGATAGCGCGCACAAGGTACCTGTGCTTTTTCATAGAGCGCCTTCATCGCTGATTTCAGTTTGAATGATGCAAGCGCTTCTTTCTTTAGGCCGGTCGCAATATTAAAATCAGTACGTAATGCCGCATCCTGTTCCAGCCAATATTCATTATTCGACTCCAGCCAGTCGATCTTGCCATAGTGAAACGTAAAGTAGCCAAGCGCTCTTACCATTTGATCGTAATCTTCCATATTGTCTACCCGATAATATTCACTTAACGATCCCCTTAATTCTTCCGGCAGGGTTTCATACGGCGCATCACCGATTCCGAATACCTGATGCCCCATCTTTTTCAGCCGATCGCAGAAATTCCAATAAGTCGGCGGAAAATGGGGAGAAATAAACACATAATTCATAACAACACCCCTCTTTTTTCTTTGAATATCTTTATTGTATCATAAATTGTAAGCGTATTTCATGAAAACTTTATGAAACTTTTTGTTTCTATTTTTCCCATCATCATAATTATGCGGCTATAACTGGTAAACCAGTTTCCGGTAATTAAAAAATGACAGGAAGCAGACCTGTCTTTTGAGATAAAAAAAGCTATATTTGATCACCAAACCAAATATAGCTTACTCTTGTTTAATCACCCCTGTCCGACAGATACCATAATCAGTTCGATTTTAGCTTTACCTATTTTACGGACACCTCGCCATCGACAGTATTTTTGTTTTCTTAATCTGCCTCAATAAAGCGCAACAGTTCTTCTGCGGCTTTCTTTAAGCCGTCCGTATTGTCATCGCGAAAACCCAGATGCGTAAAGATTTCCCCGATATAAACATGATTTTGCTTTAATACCGCAAATACTTCATCGATCAATGGATCACAGATTTCCTGCTTCTGCATCGGCCCAAACGGATTGGCAAAGTAAGTCTTAGAGATACCGATCTCCTGCGTCGTTCCTAACGCCATGCGTTTGCCTTCCTTGTAAATCGCCTTCGCTTCTTCCAGATCTTCGATTTCCCGCATGCCGATCTGATCGTCATAATTATTGGCATAGCAGAATAAGTCGATGCGATGATTTTGGGCAACAACATCATATGGTGCGGCCGGCGTAATGACACGGGCATTGGCAGAATCCGGATTCATGAAGATCGAACGATCCATATCGCGGTATGGGGTTCCTTTATCCAGATCATCCAGTCGGATAAAGGCACCGATCTCGGTTCCCTGTCCATAAGGGATCCCATCTTCCACATGAATGCTTCCCATGTCATCAAATACGACTTCGATCTTTCTGATCTTCTCTTTCCCTAACGCGCGCAATGCTTCAATGGACTCTGATTTCCCCGCTCCGGAATCCCCCATCAGCATGATGCCTTTCTTTAAGCCGCTGCGCAAAGTGATATTGACAAATGCACCGTGAATCGGCAGCCAGCCCTTTTGCATCATCGCCAGATTATGCAATGTCAAAGACATCTTCTTGATATAGCCGAAATAATCGATCAGCGGTCCATAGGAAACACAGCCTACCCAGATATCGTGCTGCACATCATGATAAAACGTCGTTTGATTTTTTCCGTCCTCATTGCCAAACAAGCAGATCAAGTCCGGCTTTTTGCCGCATTCCTCAACCGTTGCTAATTCAAATAAGTTCGCCAAGGAAATACCGCTGGCAATATAATCGCGATGCAGATAAATAAAAGCAAGCAGACTGCCGATCTTGCATGGATAACACATCCATTCCTCTTGATTGCCGCTGAATTCATGGATCGGGTTGGTATCACGCTCCGTAAACATGCCGGTACGTTTATTGGATTTTGGATAGATCAATAACGGTGTACGCAGTGTAACCGTATCAATAAAAGGAATTTCATGAAGCGCCGCATACAGTTCCGGCAGCTTCGGTGCAATTTTTTTCAAGCTGACACAGGCATTGGTGCCCGCCTGCAGCTGACGATATACGCGGGTGCTTCTGCCTTGGATCTTTTCCTCCAGCAAACGATACAAAGCACGAATCTGATTGCTGAAAGTGGTATCGGCAGCCATGACCATAGCAGATGTCGCATTTTCCATGACCGCAAATCGCTGATGATGCTTCCAGAAATTATACAGTTCTTCAATAAACTGCGCCAGCTTGCCTTTGTCATTCAAATAGTCGCTTTCAATTTCTTCACATTTCAAAACGATCAGCATTCTTAATAACTTACAGATCTCAAAGCACGCTTCCCGCGGTGAACGATGATTTAACGCATAGCGATACAGCGTTTCATCAAAATCACGCAAGTAGTCGATATAAACATGAATAAAATTATGAAAAACCGATGAGTTCATCAGTTCTGCGTTGCTTTTCGGAATATCGCCTGTATAGTTGATGATCGCCAAATCATTTTTCAAGTACAACTTCTCTTTCATAAAAACTCCTTTCCCATGTTGCCATGTATGCTCATTCTATCCTATTATACTAACAAAGACTGAAAAATACCATAAAAGATTAGCAGGCAGTATGCGATCAGCACGGCTTTCTATCAGGAAAAGCAGAGAAAAAACATCACATGTCTTTTTTCATCACTTGTTTATCAACAGCTTTCCGATAAAAAAGGACGCTTGTTAACGTCCTCTTTCTCTTTCTATCGTTTTTTGATCAATGTTCATTGCCTCATGCATACCTGCCGTCTACAGCTGTTTCAAATAAGAAAGCAAGTCTGCGATCGCTACTTCGACGTTTTCCTTTCCCGTACGTTCTCTGACTTCGACAATGCCTTCATTGATACGTTTGCCGACGGTAATGCGAAGCGGTAAGCCGATCAGTTCCATATCTTTGAATTTTACTCCGGCACGTTCCTTGCGATCATCTAACAATACATCATAGCCATGTTCTTGCAACAGATCATATAAGCGTGATCCCGCTTCCATCTGCGCTTCGTCCTTAGCATTGGCAATCACGATCCCTAAATCAAAAGGTGCGATGGCTTTTGGCCAGATGATGCCGTTTTCATCATTGTACTGCTCTACGACTGCCGCCATGCAACGCTCTAAACCGATGCCATAGCTTCCCATCACCACCGGCTGCAGCTGATTATTGGCGTCAAGATATTGCAAGCCCAGGCTTTGCGCATACTTGGTGCCCAGCTTAAACGTATTGCCTACTTCAATGCCCTTATCGAAGGTAAGCGGCTGACCGCAGATCGGACATACATCCCCTTGTGCCACTGCCGCAATATCGGCAACGGTTTCTACCGTAAAATCTTTCAGATTCACATTTTTATAGTGATGATCGGTTTTGTTGGCACCGGTAATAAAATTGCGCATACCCGCCACTTCACGATCCATAATGATCGGGACTTCCAAATGGATCGGTCCCGCAAAGCCGACCTTGGCGTTCGTCGCCTGTTCCACATCTTCAAAAGAAGCCAGTTCCATTTCATTGGCATGCAACAGCTTCAATACCTTTGTTTCATTCAATTCTCGCTTGCCCTTCAATAAAAAGGCGTACAGTTTTCCATCTACGCGATAAAGTAGCGTCTTGACAAAGCGATCTGCCGGCTCATGCATGAACGCCGCCACTTCATCGATCGTTTTTGCCTGCGGCGTATGGACCAGTTCCATTTCCCGATACGCTTCTTCACTTGGTGCGGCAGTAGAAACGACTTCCGTAATTTCCAGATTAGAGGAAAAATCACAGTTGCTGCAGCCGACCACCACATCTTCGCCGATCGCGGAGATTGCCTGAAATTCCTCCGACAACATGCCGCCCATCGCACCGGTATCCGCTCTTACGATCTTATAGTGCAGTCCTAAGCGATCAAAGATATTCTGATAAGCGCGGAACATCTTGCCATAGGAAACATCCAGCCCCGCTTCATCAATATCAAAAGAATACGCATCTTTCATGATAAATTCCCGTACGCGGATCAATCCGAAACGCGGTCTTGTTTCATCCCGGTATTTCGTATTGATCTGATAAAGATTATAAGGAAAATCTTTATAAGAGCGTCCGTTCATCATCGCCGCCATCGTAAACAGTTCTTCATGGGTCGGTCCTAAAACATAGTTTTTCCGATAACGATCTTTTAAGGAAAACATATTAGAGCCAAAGGCATCACGTCTTCCGCTTTTTTCATAAACCTCTTCCGGGATCAAACAAGGCATCATGAGTTCCTGTGCGCCTGCCGCGTCCATTTCCTCTCTTACGATCTGTTCGATCTTTGCTAATACTCTTTTCCCCATCGGCATGATCATATAAATGCCATTGCTTGACTTTTTGATCATTCCTGCCCGCACCAGCAGATTGCCGCTTGTGCTTTCTTCATCTTTTACATTTTCTCTTAACGTATAAAAGAAACGATTGCTTAATTTCATATGCTTCTTCTCCTTCTGATCATATCATGACGTTTTACCGAAAACGGTATTTTCATATAAAGCCGCTGCATCGGTGTTTTCGCTACGCTGAGCGCTTCTTTGTTTTCATCGAACAAGTCGCTTATCACAAAGGGACGATTCAAACAGTTTGGTCCAAACACTTCCGCACCTGCACCGACCGCGAAATGATTGCGCACCTCGATATAGGCCATCTGTGTTTTTTCATCATAATCCAGTATATAGGCAATAAATTCCTGAATCAATGGATTTCTGCTTTCCTCATATAAATGCCCTGCCGCACGCGGCATACCTGCATAAAAACCTACCCCGGAGGGTCGATTTTCCGCCTTGGCAAACTCTTTTTCATAATAAGCCATACGCTCCTCACTGATCACACCTTTTTCATAATACTCGTCGATCAGCATGCGATAGGTCTTTACTAAGGTTGCGATATAATAAACCGATTTCATCCTGCCTTCGATCTTAAAAGAGGCAACGCCCGCTTCAATGAGCTGAGGGATATAGCGGCAAGCCATCATATCTTTGGAGCTCATCGAAAAAGGATCTGCTTCATCATGGATCGCTTCCCCGTTTTCATACAGGCGATATTTCCAGCGACAGCTCTGCGCACAGCCTCCACGGTTGGCATCACGATCGGTCATATGGTTGGAAAGCACGCAGCGTCCCGAATAAGAAATGCACATCGCGCCATGGATAAACGCTTCGATCGGAATATTGCTTGCCTTTGTCGTGGCGATGATCTCATCAAGGCTGCACTCTCTTGCCAGCACCACCCGATCCATGCCCTTCTTTTCCCAATAGGCGATCGCCGATGAATTGGTGGTAGAGTGCTGGGTGGAAACATGCACTTCCAAACGCGGCGCCACTTCTTTGGCAATCTGCATGATGGCTGCGGAAGCGACGATCACCGCAGTTACGCCGATCCTTTCCAGTTCCCGCAAATACGTTTTCAAACCTTCCAGATCCGCTTCATGAGGAAGCATATTGACCGTTACATGGATCCGTGCACCGTACTGCTTGGCAAAGCGCACCCCTTCCGCGATCTCCGTTAAACCGAAATTGCTTGCCCGTGAACGCAGCGAAAACTGTTTTCCGCCGATATAGACCGCATCGGCACCATACATAACGGCAATTTTCAATCGTTCCAGATCTCCTGCCGGAGATAACAATTCAACTCTTTCTCTCTTCATAGTCTTATCCTTTATGCAATCCTGTTTTCTTATAATAAAAGCCGCTGCCGACGTGCGCTTCACGATGTGTCTGCGCATACGATCTAAAAACCTCTCTGCCCTTGCTTTCTTTTGCTTCTACGCTTCGATACAAACGCAGTGCTTCGCATACCCAATCGATATCATAAAAGATCCCATCGATCCTAAAATGCGTATAACCGACTTCCAACAGCTCGTCTAGCTCTTCAAAAGAAGCCAACGTATAGCCGGAAAACACATGGGTACCCAGATCATCCTCTAAAATCGGCATCGCTTCTTCCCGCTTTGTTTCAATGATCGCAAGATCTTTACGCGCATGCAGATCACATGGTTTTCCTAGATGTTCCATATAGGCGCTTAACAGCCATCTTTTCGAGTGCATCACATTGACTCGTCCATGCACAAGCAGCTCAATGCGGGAAGGAATGCTGTGATGGGCGATCTGTTTGATTTCTTCCAAAGTGATTTCTTTGGCAAGCACGACCCGCTGGATGCCTTCCTGTAAATAATAATTTACGTCATAGGAGTTTGTCAGCAGCGTATCGGGATGATAAATCAGTTTATCCTGCATGCCTAAACGCATGCTTTCCCAAAGCACCCCTTCATCTCCATAATAGATCCCATCTACATCTAATTCCTTCAACAAATGCAAATGTGCACGCATCGCATCCAGCTCGGTTTCCGCAAACATGCGGTTCATCAGCACATACAGCTTCAAAGACAGGCGCTGTGCTTCCTGTTTAGCTTTGGGATAGTCGCTCAGCGCTATGCACGCCATCGCTCTTGCAGAATAAAAATCAGTACCGATCAGTACCGCATCTGCTCCTGCTTCTTTTAAGCGCGCAAAGTTTTCGATTCGATCTGCGCTGACGATCCATTCACTCATTTTCGACACCCCTGTTTTATCTATCGTGCATAAGCTTTGATGAAATCTTGCTTTACTGCACAATTATAGTATATTTTTATATAATTTCCAAGTCATTTTATAAGGAAGCGGCATGTCTTTCAGAAAGCGATATGTTCCTATCAAAAACAGATTTCATTTTTTATTTGCAAGGCGCATTCTGTTTTCGCTATAATGGTACAAGATCGATCAAAGCGATCGCAGGAGGTTTTATGAGCATCATTGAAGCAATCGCAGAAGAATTGCATATCCAAACAAAACAGGCAGAAGCCGTATTGTCATTACTATCAGAAGGCGCAACCGTGCCTTTTATCGCACGCTATCGTAAAGAAATGACCGGTGCATTAGATGAGGAAGCAATCCGTATCATTGCCGAAAAGCATCAGTATCAGTTACATTTAGCCAAGCGCAAGGAAGATGTGCTGCGTTTGATCGAAACGCAAGGCAAACTAAACGAAGCGTTAAAAGCGGAAGTGATGGCATGTACGAAATTATCACAGGTAGAAGATATTTATCGTCCCTTTAAGCAGAAAAAGAAGACCCGGGCAGGGATTGCGATCGCGGCAGGCTTACAGCCGGTGGCAGAGCATTTGCTCGCTTGTCCCTTAAAAATAGATCATGCTTTGCTCAAAGCGCATATATGCGAAGCATTTGCAAGTGAAGAAGCCGTTTTACAGGGAGCGATGGACATCATTGCGGAAAAGATCGCGGAAGATCAAAAAGTGCGAAATAAGATTTATGATTCCATGATGCGCTATGGCAAGCTTGTAAGCATAAAAAAGAAACAGGCAGAGGATGAAGCTAAGATCTATCGCATGTATTATGCCTATGAGGAACGCATTTCCACCTTGGCGCCGCATCGGATCATGGCGATCGACCGTGGCGAAAAAGAAAAGGTACTGCAGGTTTCGCTTTCCTTTGATGAAGATTATCTGCTGGATTGGACAAAACGCAGGATATTTCGCAAACAGATGGGAGAAGCAAGCGAACTGGTCGAAAAAGCGATACAGGATGGATTGAAACGGTTGGCTTTTCCTTCCATCGAGCGCATGGTGCGAAGTGAATTAAGCGCCAAAGCACAGGAGGCAAGCATCGATGTCTTTTCAATGAATTTAGAAAAACTGCTGTTACAGCCGCCGATGAAGGAAAAGACCATCTTAGGACTTGACCCCGCTTTTCGTACCGGCTGTAAATTAGCGGTCATTGATAAAAGCGGCAAGGTGTTGGCAATCGATGTGATCTACCCACACCAGCCAAACGCCAAGCTTGCTCAAGCCAAGCAGAAGATCATCCAGCTCTGTCAAGATCATCACGTTGATCTGATCGCGATCGGCAACGGTACTGCCAGCAGAGAAAGTGAAGCTTTTATCGCATCGCTGATCCAGGAAGCGCATCTAGATGTCGCCTATACGATCGTAAGTGAAGCAGGCGCCAGTGTCTACAGTGCGTCAAAACAGGCAATCAGTGAATTTCCCGACCTGCATGTTGAACAAAGAAGCGCAATTTCCATTGCCCGCCGTCTATTAGATCCTTTAAGTGAACTCATCAAGATCGACCCGCGTTCGATCGGTGTCGGGCAGTACCAGCATGACTTGCCGGACGCGCGTTTGGAAGAACGTCTGGACTTTGTCGTTGATAAATGCGTCAATCTGGTCGGTGTCAATGTCAATACTGCCGGGGAAACGCTGTTAAAGCATGTAGCGGGATTAAGCGGTGCCATGGCCAAGCAGATCGTCGCTTATCGGGAGCAGCATGGTAAGATCAAAGAACGCGCCGAACTCGCCAAGGTAAAAGGCATCGGGCCAAAGGCATTTGAACAGGCAGCCGGTTTTTTGCGCATCGAAAACGGCAGGCATCCATTTGATCGCACAGCGATCCACCCGGAAAGCTATGCGCTTGCCAACACTTTGCTGCGTAAGCTGCACTTAGAAGCAGGCGACATCGGCACTGAACATGCCAAAGCCATACTGGAAACAGCCGATCCTGCGAAGCTTTGTGACGAACTGCACTGTGATCGCTATACCTTGCAGGATATCTTAGACGCTTGTAAAGCACCGCTGCGAGATTACCGCGATCAAAACGACGGGCCGCTTCTACGCACCGATATCCTCACGATGGAGGACCTGCAGATCGGCGATGCCTTAGAGGGCGTCGTACGCAATGTCGTTGACTTCGGCGCATTTGTCGATATCGGGCTGAAAGAAGACGGTTTGATCCATATTTCACAGCTCTCAGACAAGCGGATCCAGCATCCAAGCGAAGTCGTATCCGTCGGTGATCTGTTAAAAGTATGGGTGTATCGCATTGATGAAGAAAAGCACAAGGTACAGCTGACCCTGTGCCAGCGACCGAATTAAAAATGCCGTATTCGCTACGGCATTTTTTTACGATCCTGATATACTGAGCAGCACTTCACCGCCATTTTCTAATCGAAGCAGCAGCCATTCCGCATGTCCATCGACTTGATAAAGCGCACCGTCTATTCCAAGCGATGTCTGCGCGTCTTTTTCGTATGATCCCGGCATTTCGCTTGCCTGTCCGATGTAATCGCCGATGACAAGCCGTGAGACATCTGCACCCGCCACCTGCACATATTCCTTTCCATCATAGCGGATCCAACCCAACTGATCAGCGCCGCCTTTTTCATACACCGGTGCTTCTTCTGCCGGTGGCGTTTGTTTTTCCTTGACCGCACTGAATGTTTCCTGCTTTTGTCCCTGTCCCTGCTGCCAGATACCAAAACCGCCCAGCACCACTAAAAATGACAGTGCGGCGCCGATACAAAACTGTTTTTTTCTACGCTGCTCATGAGCATGGATCCGCCGCAGCGCACTGTTCGCCATTTCATCATATGTCTTCATCTGAAAATCCCTCCTTTTCTAAAACTGCTCTTAGAGAAAGCCTTGCGCGATAAGCGATCGTTTCCACATTGTGCACACTTTTTTTCAAGATCTTCGCAATTTCCTTGTGTGAAAATCCTTCAAAATACAAAAGCCACAATACCTGCTGATAAATCGGTTTCAACTGATCCATCGCCTGATAAAGCAAGCGTTTGCGTATTTCTTGCAGGTAGAGCCCTGCCGCTTCGTTTCGTTCATCGCCGATTTCCCTGTATCCCTCTAATGATTGTTCCCGGTGCTTTGCGTGCTTGCGAAGATAATCGATCGCAAGATTTCTCGCAATCGCATAAAGCCATGTTTTGAACGCCGCCTGCCCTTTGTATTTGGGCTTTTTGATGCCCAATTTCACAAATGTATCTTCCGTGAGCTCTTCCGCCGCATAAATATCGTGCACATAGCTATTTATATAAAGCAGCAGCCCGTCTTTATACGCTTTTACGATTGCCACGAACCCATCTTCATCACCGCTTAGAAAACGGGCATAGTTTTCTGCTCCATGGTCCATGCGCTCACTCCTTTCCCTTTCACCTATCATACGTAATCAAAAGGACAAACCTCACAGTAAAATCAAAAAAAAAGCAGAAAAGATCCGTTCTCTTCTGCCATTTGCGCTCCTGATCCTTTCTTTTGCGTGGATGATGCACTTGCATTGATCACGAAGTATTTTGCTCATCCTCTTTTTCTGAGCGCGCCGCATCATGATCCTGCTTTCTCAATGCCGCCAATGGCTGTGCAAAATGATAGGTATTTTGTTGCTGGTGTGTCTTTAATAAGAAGGCGCCGGTTTCTTCCACCTCTTTTAAGAACTCTCTTGCGGAAATTCGCTGTGCGCCCTGGCTCATGCTGATCAACTGCACCGCACCATCGGAGGTTGCCACCCGTACCTGATAGTTGCTTGCCAGTTCATGGGTTGCCTGTTCGATATACTGATCGGCGCTTTGGGCATATTTCGTATATGCCACATAAATATCGCCGTCTTTGTGCATCATCGGTTGTGATCGCTCCACCTGATAAGCATCAAACACCAATATCAACAAGCCGCCGTGATAGCCTTGATAATTCCCCATCATATCGATCAGCCGTTTTCTTGCCCCTTCCATATTGTCCTTTGCCATCTGCTGCAGCTGCGGCCATGAAAAGATCAAATTATAGCCATCTACTAGCAAACATCGCTCACTTGGCTGTTTGGCAGTCGTTTCCTTGTTCATTTTTTCGGTTTTGCGGAAAGCCTTTTTATTCTCTTTCGCCTTGGTACGATAAGTTCTTTGAAAGATCGCTTCCAGTTCTTCTTCTCCATACGTCCGCTTGCTTGTTTCATGGGTGATCGGCGATAACATCGCTTCCTTTTTTTGATATTGATAAGGCAAGTGCATATAATGCTCCACTTCATCCCATGGCACATAAAAACCGGCGCCGTGTTTGCAGAAAATAGAACCACAGGGAAATGCACTGTCTTTTTGTGGATCATAACCGATCTGCGTGATCAAGGCTTCTGCGTTTTCACAAGGCGCAAAACAGGCAAACGAACAGAACAGTTTTCCTTTTCCTTTGCTGTAAGCATGCAGTTTCCCCTGATAGCCATGCAGCTTGGCAACCGGCGCACGACCGCTTAAAACAGCACTTTCTCCATTATCGCTTACAAGGGCAAATGTTCCCTGCATCGCTTCCACATCATAGATCGCTTTGGCGACAAGCGCGCTTGGCACTTCCATTTCATAGGCATAATACGGTTCCAAAAGCACACTTTCCACCTTCATGAGCGCCTGCCGAAGCGCCCGATTGCACGCCTCTTTGAAATCATTGCTCTCCGTATGCTTCAAATGCGCTTTTCCACTTAACAGCGTGATGCGTACATCGGTCAGCGGCATCCCACAAAGCACGCCCGGGAACTGCGTTGTTTCCAAATGATCGAGAATGAGCCTCTGCCAGTTTTTCGCCAATTCATCATAAGGACAGTCGGAGCGTACTTCTACACCGCTTCCCTGTGGCAACGGTTCTAGCAGCAGATGCACTTCCGCATAGTGCCGCAGCGGTTCAAAATGGCCGACACCTTCTGCCGCCGTCCGGATCGTTTCCATGTATGCCACCTTATCCGCTCTTAATGCCACCGACACACCATATCGCGCTTCGATCAGCTGCCTTATTACTTCAATTTGAATTTCTCCCATCAGACGGATGAACAAAGTACCGTCTTTCAAAGTTACGTGAAGCTGTGGATCTTCTTTTGCCAACTCTTTCAATTGACGATGCAGCTGAAACAAATCCACCTGCTGCAGCGGTTCCACCACATAATTAAGATAAGCGGCAAGCATCGGTTTTTCTGTTTTTTCATACCCTAACGCCGCCCCAGCATAAAGATGTCGTACCCCTTTCAAGGTAATGATCTCTCCCGCTTTTGCCTCCTGCACGATCTGAAAATCATTTCCCTGATAACGCCGCAGCTGATCGATCTTTTCTTTGTTTTCCAATACTTGCTTTGCCCGCAGGATCCCGCCGGTTATTTTTACATGTGCCAAGATGCTGCCCTGTTCATCATGAGTGATCTGATATACTTTTGCCCCGAATGTATCCGGATAGGTTTTCTGTATCGTAAAACGATCCAGTGCATCTAAAAAGGAGACGACACCTTGCTGCTTCAAGGCTGCCCCGAAAAAACAAGGAAACAGCTTTCTTTCCATGATCGCCTTTTGTAAAGATGCATCGCTGATATAGAGCGTTTGCGCATATTCTTCCAGCAGCGCTTCCTCACAAAGCGCCGCCTGTTCATAAAAAGCATCATCCATATCCGTAAAATCTACACAGGCATCACCCAGCTTCGTTTTGATTTCCTGAAGCAGCTGTGCTTTGGAAGCATAAGTGATATCCATTTTATTGATAAACAGGAAAGTCGGCACCTGATAATGCTTCAATAGCTTCCAGATCGTTTCCGTATGCGCCTGTACGCCGTCTAAAGCACTGATGATCACGACCGCATAATCCAATACGCCTAATGTCCGTTCCATCTCTGCTGAAAAATCCACATGACCCGGTGTATCCAATAACTGGATGAGCGTATCCTTCCACTTTAACCGCGCCTGTTTGGCAAAAATGGTGATGCCGCGCTTTCGCTCCTGCTGATCATAATCAAAAAAGGTGCTGCCATGATCGACCCTGCCCCATTTTCTGATCGTTTTGCTTTGGTAAAGCAGACTTTCCGATAAAGTGGTTTTTCCTGCATCTACATGCGCAAGCATGCCGACTACCGTATATTTCATCAAGCGCACCTTCTTTCTATTTCTTAATAGTAAAAAATATCATGACAAAAATCAAGCACTTCTTGCTTGCACGCTTTGATCACTATCTTTTTCTATACAAATCATGATATCCACCTAACATTGCTTATAACAAGGGTATTTCCTTTAACGCCGTAAAAAGCTTCTGCATAAAAAACCTCTAAAGCAAAGAGCATTTCCGCCTAACTCTGCTTTAGAGGTATTATTTTTATGAAAGCAGCCATATATTGCTTTTTAGCGAAGCATGGCGTCCTTCCTTTTTATCTGCAAGGAAAGAACGTGAATAACGCTGCTCACGTTTCTAAAAATGTTCGTGCATCGTACGCTTGATCACCTCATCCTGCTGCTCTTTGGTTAATTTATTGAAGTTTACCGCATAGCCGGAAACCCGGATCGTCAGCTGCGGATATTTTTCCGGATGTGCCTGTGCATCAAGCAGCAGCGCACGATCAAACACATTAACATTCAAATGATGTCCGTTCGCTTTGACATAACCATCTAATAATGTGATCAGGTTAGCCTCACGGCTCGCATCGTCTTTTCCCAGCGCCGCCGGTACGATCGAGAAAGTATTGGAAATTCCATCGCGCGCATAGTCATACGGCAATTTCGCAACTGATTCCAGTGATGCCAGCGCCCCGTTGCAGTCTCGTCCATGCATTGGATTGGCCCCCGGCGCAAAAGCTTCTCCGGCCGCTCTGCCATCCGGCGTCGCACCGGTCTTTTTGCCATATACCACATTGCTGGTGATCGTCAAAATACTCATAGAATGCACCCCTTCACGATAAGTATGGTGCTTTTTGATCTTCATCATAAAACGCTTGACGATATCCTTGGCAATCGCATCTACCCGATCATCGTTATTGCCGTATTTTGGGAAGTCGCCTTCACGGATAAAATCGACCGCGATGCCATCTTCATCACGCACGACCTTTACCTTGGCATATTTAATTGCAGATAAAGAGTCCGCAACGACGGATAATCCCGCTACACCGGTCGCAAAGAAACGGCGAACATCCTGATCATGAAGCGCCATCTCCGCTGCTTCATAGCTGTATTTATCATGCATATAGTGAATGACATTCAATGTATTGACATATAAGCCGGCAAGCCATTCCAACATCTGATCATATTTTTCCATGACTTCCTCATAATCGAGATAATCAGATGTGATCGGTTCAAAACGCGGTGATACCTGTTCTTTTTTCTTTTCATCCATACCGCCGTTGATCGCATACAACAGTGCTTTCGCCAAATTGGCGCGCGCGCCGAAAAACTGCATGTCTTTTCCGATCCGCATGCAGGATACACAGCATGCGATACCATAATCATCACCCATATCGATACGCATCAGATCATCATTTTCATACTGAATGGCGCTGGTTTTGATCGACATTTTCGCACAGTAGCGCTTGAAGCCTTCCGGCAGATCTTTCGACCAAAGCACGGTCAGATTCGGTTCCGGTGCGGGTCCTAAATTGGTAAGCGTATGTAAAATACGGAATGAGTTTTTGGTTACCAGTGTTCTGCCATCTGTTCCCATACCGCCGATCGATTCCGTTACCCAGTTTGGATCGCCTGAAAACAGTTCATTGTATTCCGGCGTACGCATAAAACGGATCAAACGCAGCTTCATGACAAACTGATCCATCAGTTCCTGCGCGCCCTTTTCATCCAGCACGCCCTGTTCCAGATCACGCTGAATATAAATATCCAAGAAAGTGGATACACGGCCCAAGGACATCGCCGCCCCGTTTTGATCTTTCACCGCTGCCAGATAGCCGAAATAAACTGCCTGGATCGCCTCCTGCGCCGTCTGTGCCGGTTTGGCAATATCACAGCCGTAGATCTCCGCCATCTTCTTCATATCTTTCAAAGCTTTCAGCTGTTCGGCAATCTCTTCCCGACTGCGGATCTTCGCATCGGTCATCGTACCATCTAAAGCAGCCAGCACTTCCTGCTTGTCTATGATCAGCCGATCGATCCCATATAATGCAACGCGGCGATAATCGCCAATGATGCGACCGCGCCCATACGCATCCGGCAGACCGGTAATGATCGCACAGTGTCTAGCCTTGCGCATTTCCGGTGTATAAGCGTCAAAGACACCTTGGTTATGTGTTTTACGATATTTTGTAAAGATCTCTTTGATCTCTTTGTCGATCTCATAGCCATATGCCTTTAAGGCGCTTTCGCTCATCTTAATGCCGCCAAATGGCTGCAAGGCGCGTTTCAAAGGCGCATCGGTTTGAAAACCGACGATCTTTTCCAGCTTTTGATCCAAATAGCCGGCCTGATGCGATGTCAAAGTAGATACGACAGCGGTATCCGCATCCAGCACACCGCCTTTTTCCTGTTCTTTCTGACAAAGCGCCAGCGCCTCTTTCCAAAGTCGGTCGGTCGCTTCGCTTACTTCTGCCAAAAAACTGTCGTCGCCTTCATACGGTGTATAGTTGCACTGAATAAAATCGCGTACATCAATTTCTTCACACCATTTTCCTGTTTGAAAACCGTTCCATTCTTTCACCATATACCTGTCCTCTCTTTCTGTCTATAAAGAAAGACCGCACTGCCGGACTTCCTTCACGCCCAGACGGTCGGCCTTTGATTCTGTCATACTCCCATGTGGTTATTCCACTGTTCCGTCAGTCATATGACCTCATGCTTCAAGTATACACATTCTCATCTGATCCGTCAAATGATATGATAAAGAAATATGTCTTTTTTTGTCCTTATAAAACGGTTGCAACACACAAATGCCGGATCCTCCCTTGTTAGAATGTGCCATTCGATACAGATGATACGAAAAATATCGTTTAGATTTCCTATTTATGATTGTTCTGCAGCTTTTTATGCCTTGGCAGTGCCCAGATCAAATCATCTGCACTATCGCGATCATTTGATCCTATTTAACGAACATGCCATTACAGATTGATGCCGCGTAGACGCTGATACAGCGTTTTTGCATAATGATCTGTCATACCGCCGATAAAATCAGCAGCCATCAACAGACGATGATACACTTTTTCCTCATCAGGCAAATCTTTCGTAACGATAAAATAATGATCCATATAATTATGCGAAAGCAGTGAAACATATTTTTCTTCCATTTCACTCATCGTTTCTGTTTCGCTGTCAAAAGGAAGCAGCGCATTTACAAAACAGTCCATCAGATAAGAGATGATCTCATTGCCCATGAGCTCTAATTGAATGATCGAGCTGGTATTGTAGATTTTTTGAAAAGCGAATGTCTTTAAGTTCAAGATCAGTTTCGCCTGTGCACATACCGCGATGAGCTCTTTTTCAAAGCGCCCCTCCATGATTGCATCATAATGTGTCACAAAAGCATCGGTAATAGCAGAGATGCAATACAGCTGCTTTAATGTCAGCCAACTGAATACAGCCTGCTTATTGCCATCATGTGGATAATAGGAAGCCACATGAGAGGAAGTCGTCTGCTTCAGCTTTTCTTCCAGCTTTGCCAAGCCTTTTTCATCATCACTTGCTAGGAGGACAGCTTTCAGATCATCGGTCGTAAATAAGCCTTTATTATAGCCATCTTCTAAATCAGAGAAGGTATAGGCGAGATCATCAGCGGCTTCCAATATATAGGTCAAAGGGTTACGGGCGTGCAGAGTGCCGGTATTGTTTTTTATTTCCTGAAAGACAGTTGCTTCACTCGCGTAATAGCCGATCTTTTTTTTCAGCAAGCTGCGCTGCGCTTTCGGTTTTTCCTGTTCTTTCCTTGCTTCTAAAGAATTGCACGGGTATTTTATGATGGTGTCCAACACGCCTGAAGTAAGATGCATGCCGTTTTTCCCATGTAAATGATGCAGACCGTTTACAATACGCAGGGACTGGGCGTTGCCTTCATAATTCATCAGATCGCAGCGTTCCTGCTCCTTTAACAGCGCATGCAGCGTTTTGCCGTGATAGGTCAATTCATCAAGATGCTGCTTAAACCAGTTGCGGATCGCCGTTTCTCCAAAATGGCCGAACGGCGGATTGCCCAGATCATGGATCAGTGATGCGCTTGCCAATGTTTCAATGATCTCATGGCTATATGGCTGCATCGCTTTTATCTTGGCACACACTTGTCTGCCGATCAGTTTGGCGATAGCGGAAACCTCCATGGAGTGGGTCAAACGAGTCCTGACAAAATCACTTTGATCAAGTGGAAATACTTGGGTCTTATCTTGTAAACGCCGAAAAGAAGCGCTGTTGATGATGCGGTAATAATCGCTTTCCACTTCACTGCGCAGAAGGGAAAGATCGTTTTTGGGCTGATTAGGGGGAATGCGTTTGCTTGATACAAGCTGTTCCCATTGAAATTGTTTCATATGATACACCTCATTTCTATGACTGACGATCAAAGGCATGAAGCCAGTCTACTTTTTGATAATAAATGAAGAAAGCAAGTGAACTGAGCGTCCATGTCAGTGGATAAACCCAATACACCATATTGATGGAATTGGTGAGCGGCACCATGATCATCAAAAACGCCACTCGCACGACGCACCAGAATACCAGCATGACGACCATCGGCACCATTGATTTGCCCGCTCCCCGCAAAATAGCGGAAATGCAATGAGAATAAGCAAGCAGGCAAAAGAAGAATGCGGCGGTACGTGCCCGATCGCTTCCATATAAGACAACCTGCGGATCATTGTTAAAAGCAGCTATGAGCAGCGGGGCAAATAAGAAGATCGCAAGACCGATCAGCTCTGCCAAGATCATCGAGCACAGGACACCGAACTTTGCCCCTTTTAAGGTACGGCCATATTGCTTGGCACCCAGATTTTGACCGACAAAGGTCGTCAGCGCCATGGTAAAGCTGGTAATCGGCAAAAAAGCAAAGCCTTCGATCTTTGAAAAAGCGCCGCAGCCGGCCATCGCCATCTCACCGAACGCATTGATATTGGACTGCACGACGACATAGGCAATCGCGATTATGGAATTTTGAAGGCCGGAAGGGAGCCCATAGCGAATCACCATTTTTAAGATCGGCAGATCAAATCTCACTTTCTTGATTTCTACGCGATAAGTTTCTTTTGTGCGAAGCAACTGGATCAAACATAAGATCGCACTGATAAACTGCGCTAAGATGGTCGCATAGGCCGCACCGTCTACCCCCATATGAAAGACGGTGATGAATACGATATCCAGCACGATGTTGACGATCGAAGAAACGATTAAATAATAAAGCGGATGCTTGGAATCACCGACTGCCTGCAATATGCCGACAAATACATTATACATGACAAGTCCCAGTGAACCGAGAAAATAGATTCTGAAATAGGCGACTGAATCGGGCATGACATTTTCCGGCGTTCCCATCCAGATCAGGATCTGCGGCGCCAACAGCATGCCGAGGATCGTTAAAGCGATGCCCGCAAAAAGACCAAAGGCAACGGTCGTATGAATTGCCTTGCTCATGTGTTCATAATCTTTCGCGCCAAAATAGCGAGCGATCACGACCCCTGCGCCCATCGCAATACCGTTAAACAGACCGACCATCAAAAAGATGAGATTACCTGAAGAACTGACTGCAGCTAAGGCGTTGCTGCCGAGGAAATTCCCGACGATCAAAGAATCTGCCGTATTGTATAACTGCTGAAAAAGATTTCCCAGAAACAGCGGCAGGGCAAAGAAGGTAATCTTTTTCCAAATGATTCCTTCCGTCATTAAATTTTTTTCTGCATATTCCGCCATGTCTTTCATCCCCTATCTTATACCTGTGAAATCAGCATCTGATCACAGGCGTTTTGTTTGCTCTTATATCGCAACTGCGCTTGTATCTTTCTATAATTTATTATGATACCACAATTTATGCGAAGCGGCAGTAATTTCTTCGTCTTTTCTTTTCTATCCGGTATGGGGCATGAAAAAAGCAGACCTTGTTTCCTTTTTTGACGTCTGCTTGTTACAAAAGTGCCACATGGAGAAAGCGGCTGATCCAAAAACAAAACAGGGTGTTTACAGGAGATGTCAAAAGACTGACAGACAATCAGGGGATTCGCTCTTGATCAAGTTTTTCTTATCCATCCCTCTGAAAAGAGGCGATCACCTGCCCTATTATCTTTTCGATGACAAAGCATGTGCATCACTTTGTTTTGTTTGTGTGTTTTTGATTTCCGTTTTTTCTATGCTTTTCCATTTATTTCTTTTATTGGCTTTTTATTAGCTTTCTTCTTGCATTTGATCTATTTCTTTTATTTGGATAATTTCTGTTGGGTTCGTTCGAGGAAAGAAGCTGCTTTTACCACACAGCGCTGATGGGTACCTTTCCCAATCATGCCGCAGGCATCTTGTGCTGAAACATCGAACGTGATGATCCGGCGATCGATTGCAACGATCTTTGCGGTTGCTTCGACCTGCATACCGATTGGCGTGGCGGCATCATGCGTGATCGACATTGCAATGCCGACAGAAGTTTCTCCCTCATCTAAAAACGGGGCAAGCGCTTCTTTGGCGGCCTGTTCCATCAAAGCGACCATCATCGGCGTCGCATATACTTCTACATCGCCGCTGCCGATCGTCTTAGCGCTCATTTCCGGGCATACCGTTGTAACGACTGTTTTTTGTGTTTGTAATGTGATTTCTTTCATGTTCCTCCTCTATGCAATTTTTTATTGCACGTTTTTATAACGATGGCATTATACCATGAGTTGCGCCAAATTGCGATGGCAATCGGAAAAGTGAAACATTATTTGGATCGGCGCCTGCCGAAACGATCTGATCATAGAATAAGGATAGTGCCGAAATACCATAATTGTGTGTATTTATCCAATCTCCCTATAAGTGAAACTGCTTTTACAGACAATATGAATAAGTGCGCACTTGCCATGGCCATATGAAACAATGCTTATGAAAAAATAGTTGCAGGAATACTATTTTTATGCTAAAATGTCCTAGCAATCATAGGGGTGTAGTACAAAGGCAGTATAACGGTCTCCAAAACCGCTGATACGGGTTCGATTCCTGTCACCCCTGCCATTATGCAAGCAAACGAATTTTGTCGTTTTCTCAAAAGCGTTCAAAATTCGTTTTTTTATATCTTTCTTGCGTTTCCCCCCCTCTTTTATTGTCTATTGTTCCCACAATACGGAGTTTTTTCATCTGCGTTCTTGATCTTGATTTGCAGCTGCGTGATGTACTCCTTTGGATCAATCGTTTCATGCACATCAATGATCAATAGTTCCAGTGCATCGCCATCGGCTTCATATCCCATTTTTCGCATATAGGCCATCATCTCATACAAATGTTCAAAGTTTTGATCCTTCTTGCCGCGGTAAGAAAGCGTCAGATACGTGCCCTGCGGCAGTTCAAATTCATAAGAAAGCAGTGTGTCTCCCATGATCAGCACATCTTTATAATGACAAGGATGAGCATGAATGTCAATGATACAGCCGGTATTGAAATTAGCGATCGCAAACAGGTTTTCTTCATATTCTTTGCTAAGCTTAGCTAATAGAAAATCATTGTCATTGGCATCATTGGTCGTCGTTTTCAAAGTAACGCATTTGCGTTTCGGCAGTTTTTTTACCTGTATTTTATCAAATGTCATTTTTTGTGTTTTCAACAGTTCTTCTTTTCGCCGCTCCATATCAAAACGCATATTTTGCAGCTCCGCCATTTTTTGATCAATGACCTTGATTTCTTCTTCAAATAAATGCAGTGAATTTTCAATGCTGCGATTTTCTAAATATGTTTTGATCTTAGCCATAGAAAACCCCAGATTGCGCATGTCTTTGATAATATTCAGCCGATATATATCATGCGTGGAATACTGACGGTAGCGATTTTCTCCCCGCTTTGGCTGTAAGATCCCCAATTCTTCATAATAGCGCAGTGAATCAACACCGATATTATATAGTTTCGCAATTTCATTGATCTTATAATACTGTTTCATAAAATCACCTCTTGACCTTAGTATTATACTAGAGTTTACAATAAGATACAAGGAAGGAAAAAGAGAGAAACTTACGTTTTTATCCTACCGGAGGTGTTAGCTTGAACTCGAAAAAACAGTTTTTGAAATTTGTGATCCCATCTGTCCTATCAATGCTGATCTTTAATCTCTATACGATGGTAGATGGCATCTATGTTGCGCAGATCGTCGGTGAAACTGCTCTTTCTGCCGTCAATATTTCTATTCCTTATACCAATTTCATCTTTGCTTTTGCCCTGCTATTCGCAGTTGGCACTTCAACGGTGGTTGCGATCTACCGCGGACAGGGAGATCTGCGGGAAGCAAATGAAACATTTACGAAAAATACGGTGTTTTTATCTGTCTGCGGATTGCTGGTTACCGTTTTCGCTGTCTTGAATCTGGAAACGCTGGCACGATTCTTAGGGGCAAGTGAAACGACGATGCCTTATGTGAAAGATTACCTGGGGATCATCGTCTGGTTCTCTTATTTCTATATCGTCAGTTATTCACTGGAGGTTTTGGTGAAAACCGATGGCTTCCCGATGATTTCAACACTTGGAGTTTTCATCGGTGCGATGACCAATATTATATTAGATGCAGTATTTATGATCCTGTTTGATATGGGAATTGCCGGCGCCGCGCTTGCGACCGGATTATCACAGGTGCTGACGTTCTCGGTCTTTTTCATACATTTCTTAAGACACAAAGGCAGTATTCGCTGGTGCCGCTTCCAATTTGATTTTCGCATTTATAAGCGTATCATTCCGATCGGTCTGGCTGATTTCATCACGGAGCTTTCTGCCGGCATCATCGTTTTTATGTTTAATCATGCGATCCTCACTTATATCGGCGATGCGGGATTAGTTACCTATACGATCATTACATATGTCTATAATTTGGTCATGATGACCTTTTCAGGCATATCACAGGGCATGCAGCCGCTTGTCAGCTATCACTATGGAAAGCAGGATGTTCATGCATATCATACCTTTTTCAAATATGCCCTGTTTTCCACCCTGATCGCTTCGCTTTTCGCACTTGTCATCTGCTTATTTGGTACGAAATGGATCGTGATGATCTTCTTATCGCCTGATTCGCAGCCGCTGTTTTCAAATACGCTCTATGCGTTTCGCTGCTTCTCGCTTTGTTATCTGGTCATCGGCTACAATATTGTGATTGCCGGTTATTTTGCAGCGGTCGAAAAAAGCCGTAATTCTTTCCTGATCTCCGTTTTGCGTGGATTTGTATTGATTGCTTTTGCGCTGTTTTTTACCTCTTACTGTTTTGGCGGAGATGGAATCTGGTTCTCAACACTGATCTGTGAAGGACTTTGCCTAATCGTAAGTCTATTCTTGATCTTGAGGCAGAAAAAGCAGGAAAGAGCAACAGGCAAAGCAGCGTGATCCGATCATGATCGCTTATGTAATTGTCCATTTCACTTGCATGCGGACTTGCCCTTATAAATAAAATATCGCTGCCAAGTAAAGAAAAGCGAAAATCTATATCGCTTCGACTTCTTTCCTTTCGGCAGCGGTATTTTTATATTGTAATCTTTTTTATGTACAAAGGCTATGGTTTCATCTGCTTCTCATTCTCAAGCGATCGATTGCTTTAACAGCATGCGCTTTCTCCTATCTTTTTACAGATTCTTCAGTATCTTTGGACAGAAAGAAAGTGTAAGGAAGCAATGTGCTGCAAAAGCGGAAACGATATCAGAAGGTACTCTCCTAAGATCTGCTTCCTTAGATCAAACAAGAAACAGGAGATGATGCTTATGATAGCTGTTTCGTATGAATGAAACTCTGTATACTTTTCTTGATCGTTTCCAAATCAAAATGCTTCAACAGCTGATTCATATCATGATTTGCTTTTAGCCACGCCGCAACAAAGTCAAACAGGCGTTCTGCTGTTTGTTCTAAACAGGATCTTACTTGGATCATGACGATCATTTGAATCAGCTTTTGGTCTAACATCAGCGGATGCGCTAATGTAGCCATACAAATAAAGGTTGCATCACTTAACGTATCAGTCAAAACGATCGCGCATTGATTAGAGAAGGTCAAGAAGCGATATTCCTCAATTTCCTCAAGATGAAACAGCGTTTTTTTCTGTAATTGCCGCATTTTCAAATTGCACGCGGCAATCAAAGCCGTCTTATTTTCCACCACCAGATCTTTCCAGATCAGTTCTTCATGCAAATACTCTTCAATTCTTAAAGACTGATAGCGCTGTGTTTGGTAAAACGTTCTCACTTCCTGCAAACCTTCCTCATAGGAATCAATGTAATAAACAGGTATCTGCACACCGCGAATCGGTACGGTAGACACCAGCATTTGATAGGAAGACAATTCTTTTTCATTGATCTGCTGGATATCACGCAGATCTACCTCCACCCCAAGCGGGTTCAAAATTTCGCTCAACTGATTGAGTATGGTAATGGATTCCGGTCTGCCTCTGCCGCAGATCAATGCCGCTTTTTCTTTACGGCGCTGCTGCATCAGGATCATGTTGAAATATAAAACAAGATAAGCAAATTCGTGCATATCAATTTTGATTTGTATTCTTTGTTCGATGATACGGCAGGCAAAAGCAGTTGCCAGTGCCGCATAAGGATAACGGGTCATGATCTGCGCTGCCTGTGGGTTGCGCATCGGCAAATGGATCTGATAACGCTGGACCATTTGCACGATATGTGTCTTAAAAAATAAGGCGATCTCATCACTGATGAAAAAATCGATCCCAAAAACCTGTTTCATCATCTCCGTAATTTCCCCTATCAATTCATTCAGCCAAGCATAACGCGCATCGTCAATAGGAATCTCATCCATCTTCTTGCTGATGAAGTGGAGCGCTAAATAAGCGATTTCTGCTTTTGGCAGCGTCATATCCATGTATTCTTCCAATATATGACCATAGGCACAAGCTGCCTGATATGCGCTGCTTCCCTGCAAAAAGGCAGCTTCTCCACTGTCGATCTGCACATATTCACTGAAGGTCAAACGTCTGATCATGATCATAATGTGGATCATAAGATATTCTTGCGACTGATTTGACATACGGATTCCATAAGCATCCAACACTTTGCACAATTCTTTCTGCAGTTTGGTTACTTCCTCGTGGTTGCCGATAAACATTGCATGATCCAGCGCATAAAATTTTGCATCTACTCCGGAATGAAAGAAAAAATCAGCAATGCAGCGACGTTTTGCCACTTCATTTCCCAAAATCATCGTACCTTTTCCGGGACGATGAATCAAAGTGAGGTCATAACGCTTCAGCAGTTCCTTTACCGTTTTCATATCATTGGTGATCGTGGAACGACTGATAAATAATTCTTCCGCTAGATCATCTAATTTAATGAAATAGTCGATAGTCAGTAGTTTACGTATGATATAATTGACCCGTTGTGAAAAGCCATTTGGAATGACATTATTCTGGGCCATTTCATTCAGATCTAATTCTTTGATCAGTTTTTGTTTCTGATGAGGTGTATCATAAGTCAAATAATAACCGATCCCTTGCTTGGCAATTAAAGAAGCACCGTACGCCGATACGAAAACCGCCAGTTCTTTCAGATCTTTTTTTACGGTGCGCGATGTAACTGAAACTGCATCAGCCAAGGTTTTACTAGTCATCGGCTCCTGGCTTTTTAAGAGCAGATTCAGTAATATCGTTTGTCGTTTGCTGATATACATGCTATCACCTCATTTCTATTTTTATCTTATCGCATTCTCTTTGATCCTGCCAGTCATGCAAGCATTTTGGTAATCTTTTCCTTTTTACATGGGAAAGATGACAGCATATATACATACACTGTCATCTGACACAAATGTTTCAGCTCATCAAGCAGAAACAGAAGGGAGTTGTGAAAAAAGAGCCTGTCTTTTTTCTATCTGACATGAATCATCTCATGTACAGATCTACTTATTTCCCCACCTGCGCTACGTAAGGATAAATCACGGTCTTGATTCCGACATCAGAATCGTCATGCCCAAATGGATAATCACTTCCGATGCCATAGTCCCAACTGCGATAAACAGCAAGCATCTGCGCAACCATTACGTAAGGAAGCGTCAGATATGCCGAAGGTACATCTTTACCATCAATTACGATGACTGTATCACAAACCTCATGCAGCGCCTGCTCATCATGCGTACAAAGTGCAATGAAACAGCTGTTTTGTTTATGATACTCCTTCATTTCTTTTAACATATCCATTGCATACCGATTGGCGTAAGCATCGTTTTCAAAATACATGACGATAAGATTATGATCATCGGTCTTTACAAAACTGCTTGGACCATGACGATAGCCAAGCGGTGATTCATACATGGTAGACAGTTTTCCCGCAGTCACTTCCAAGGCCTTTAACGCACTTTCCTGCGCAACACCTTTCAAAGTGCCGCCACCCAGATACACCAGTCTTTCAAAAGCGGTTTCTTTAACAAGTTTACGCAGTTTACTGCCGTATTCCTCTAAAATATCATTGCCGGCATCCGCCATCTTTTCAACACTGTGTTTTTTCGTTTCCGCTGTCTCCGTACCGAAGATCAACAAAGCGGCGAGCACCATTGCAGTATAACTGGATGTCATTGCGAAACTGGCATCATTGGTACCTTCCGGCATCAGCAATAGATATGTATGATCATTGTTTTTCGCATATTGCGCCAATTTGCCATTTGGATTACAGGTAATGAACAAATGATCGATATGCGAACAAACCTGATCAGCTAATTCGACAGAAGCCATTGACTCCGGTGAATTACCGCTTCTTGCGCAGTTTACCAATAAGATTTTTTTATCAGGATCAAGATAATAATAAGGATGACTGATCAGATCGGTGGTACCAATGGAAAGAATCTGTTCTTTTCTTTGGTAAAAGGAACGATAGATACTGTTCCCGACAAATTCACTGGTGCCGGCACCGGTAAAAAGAATCACATCATGCCCCTGTATAAAGTTTTGCAAGGCCGATTCCTGCTGCTGCACCAACTCCCAGACTTCTCGCCAAATACGCGGCTGCTGAGAAATCTCCCGAATGACCGATTCTGAGTCTTTTATGATCTCTAAGGCAACCCCACTTGTATCAATCATTATATTCCACCTTCCTTTTTCTTTTTGCGCTCTGCGTTCATTTTGAAACAGAGCGCTGTTGTTTTTGTCGCGTTTATCATTGTTTTACAAATTTCACTTAAAGAATCTTCACGGATATAGATTGCCTCTAAAATAGCGGCTAGATTTATTCCCGCAACGACCCTTACATTTTGATGGTCTTGAAACAGCATAGAACTGACCGTAAACGGCGTCGCTCCTGCCAGATCACAAACAAAGATGTATTGTTCTCCCTGCTTTACCGTCTGCAAATACTGTCTTTTTAATTCTTCCAGCGGTTTTGTCGTATCATAGTCGATATAAGAAAGACACTCCTGTTCCCCGCAGATCGCCTCGATTGCCGAGCGCATCGCTGTCGCATAATTTGCATGCCCTGTGATAATGTAGTGAATCATCCTGCATACCTGTATACCTTTTTATACGATACTTAAATAAGAAAGAATCACGGCAATGACGATGATCAGTGCAATCAAGATCGTCGGTTTAACTTTCTTTCTCTTATACAGGTAATAAACACCTGCGGTTATGACTGCCGGGAGCAAGTTAGGGAAAATATTATCGATCAGATTCGCCTGTAAGGAAATCGTACTGGATTCATTTAACACGATTTCCGGAAGCAGATTGATGGAAATGACCGATGCGACCAATCCACCGATTACCGTTGTTCCTAAAATGGTGGCTGCTCGTGATACTTTTGCGGTCTGTTCTTTTAAGGTGCTGACTGCTTTTGTACCTAAGCGATAGCCGATTCTTGCCAGCGGAAAACGGCAGCAGAAGAATGCGGCGAATACGATGAAATACAGTACTGGTCCCAGTACGCTGCCTTGCTGAGCAATAGATGAAGCGATACCTGCGGTAATCGGCAGCACCGTAAACCAGAATAAGGCATCGCCAATACCGGCAATCGGCGCAAACATAGAATTCTTTAAGCCGTCAATCAGTTCTCTTGGCTCATGCGCTTCTTCCATCGCCATTAGGATCCCCATTAAAAACGGCGCTAAGGTCGGGTGGGTATTGATGAAACTGGTATGATGGGAAAGCGCTTTTCCAAGCCCTTCTTTGTCATCACCGTAAATTTTCCCCAGAGTCGGTGCAACTGCCGCTGCCCAACCGGCTCCCTGCATTCTTTCATAGTTGAAACTTGCCTGCAGCAAAAGTGAATTGAATGCCAGACGGTTAATATCGCGATTGGTTAGTTTTTTAGATTCCACGTTTCACACCTCCGTTTGCCTGTTTTGCTTCTTTTTCATGATTAAAATAATCTAACAGTGCAAGTGCCAACCCGATCAGTGCAACCGGCAGAATGTTGCCGAAACTGATGAAGCAGGCGCTCACAAAACCGATGATCAGATATGCGATAAACTCTTTTTTGAGCAAGATCGAAAGTAACATACAGAAACCTACTGCCGGCAACACGCCTCCTGCAACGCTTAACCCATTCATGAGCGGCTGCGGGAATGCGGCTACAATATCGGAAATCAGATCCTGCGCTGCATACGTACATAAGAATGTAACTACCGCAAAGCATAGACCGGTAATCGCCAAAGTGCCGATATGCATTAAGACAAGTCCTCTTACATTGCCTTTTGCCGCCATTTCATCAGCCGGCTTCATAAAGAATGCAAAAGCGGCGCCTTTGATCGTACCTAGGTACTGCATCAAAAAGGAAAACGGCAATGCCAGCGGAAATGCCTCTTCCGGGGAAATATCTTGTGTTACCGCCAGAAATACGGTCATGATCCCGGCAATCGTACCATTTGGCACAGAGGCTCCGCCAGCCGGCGTCAACCCCGCAAATGCCAGTTCCACTAATCCTCCCGCAATTACACCGGTTTCAATATCCCCTAAAATAATACCGGTAAAAGTTGCCACCATGATCGGACGCATGACGAAAAAAGCTTCCATCAAATCATCAAAGCCGACAAGAAAGGCCATTAACGCAAGCAATAACCCTTGTGTAAGTGTAATCATATCTTTTCCTCCTTTATTTTAGTGCTTCTTCTAGTTTCCCGGGGATTTCCTGGATATAGACACGCACGCCTTTCTCTTGCATGGCATGCAGGTTTTCCATGTCTTCATCATCTACAAAAACTTTTTGACTGATCTGTCTTTTCCCTTCACTGAAATGCATATTGCCGACATTGACCTGTTCGATCGGCACATTGTTATCAATCAAAGCACGCATTTCTTTCGGGGTCTTGGTAATGATGAAGATCTTTTGTTCCGGAGCAGCGTTCCATATGAGATCGATCGTATCCTGAATGCTGAAAAAACGGATATCAGCGCTTGATGTCATAGCGACCATTTCCATGATTTCCTGCTGAATCTCATTTTGCGCGACCTCATCATCGGCAACAATGATCAAATTGGCGCCTAGATAATTGGTCCATGAAACGCCTACCTGCCCATGCACGAGGCGATTGTCAATTCTTCCTAATAAAATATTTGGTTTTTCCATAATCCCGTTGTCCTCCTTCTGTTTATGATACATTCCAGTAGCGGATGTCTTGTTTGGCAGTTGTCAGGACGTATTCGATATAGCTTTCGATATCAGTATCCATCTTTGTGGATAAAAGGGTAAACAGCATCATAAGATTGACGCCTGTCAGCAAATGGACGTTTTCTTTTCCTTTAGAAACATGTACGGCAATCTGGGTGCTGCTGGATAAACCGAAATCGGTCGCAAGAAAGTAGGTATGCTTTTGATCGATAATGGCGTTGATCTGTGCTTCCACATGATCCAGCGTTTCGTTTTCACTGATCTCGAAGTAGTGAAATGATGACAGATCGGCGACAAAGTATCCTAAGGTTTCATACAGCCCTTTGCCTACCCCTTTATGGGTGATCAAGACAACTTGTTTTTCATCCAACTGTTTCATATCTGTCTGCTTTCGCTGATTTGCAAATCCTGAAAATGGATCTTTGGGTGTTCCGGTATTTCTTGGAAATAAATTTCAATGGTTCGGCTGAGTTCTTTACAGATCGCAAGATCTGCTTCATTTAGAAAAATAGCCGGTGAAATTTCAATCTTGGCATTGCGGGAACGCAGACCGCCGATATTGAGTGATGTGAAAAAGGAAAACGCTTCGAGCAGCGGCAGGGCATCGACAATTTTTTTGACGACGACTAAAATGCGGCGCTCACTTTCACTGCTTTCTCTCAAATAGGCGATAGCGTCAGGAATGTCTTGAATGATGATTTGGACGTTGCGCGGTTTGGCAAGGCGCAATGACATCATGGTAAATTCGTCATTGACGGCGTTCTCATTGGCAATCAGAATGGTGTCTGTTTTTAGGTAGCTTGTCCATGAGATCGACAATTTGCCATGAAGCAGGCGATCATCCACTCTCAGAATCGCACGCATGCATTCACCTCCTCCTTTCTGTTTTTCTGATTTCATTATATAGAAGGGGGAAGAAAAACTGAATATAGAAAAACTTCACTATTGATAGTGAAGTGAAGTTGGAGATGAAGATTTTTCACTGTAAGAGAGAATGAAGATTATCAGTTATTATTATCAATAATAAACGTATGACACTCGGATTCAACGAAGTTAGATCCTGCTGTCAAAGATACAAGATATTAGCATATTGAAAAACTGTCCCCAATAAAATAACTAATTATTTATCCCTGTAATTTCTTGATATAATGTTTTTGCCTGTGTGTCTGTCATAGAACTGATAAAGTCTGCTACTAATAGCAATCGCAAATAAAGATTATGCTCCTTATCATTGCTCTTATTTTTATCATACGCCTTTTTATAATTTTCGGGAATCAGTGTCATGAGTTTCTTTTCTGCCTTCGCTTTCGTTTTGCGATCTCCGCTTTTAACATCCCAATCGATTGCCGCCGGAACAAAACGTTCAAGTAACCCTTCAATAATTATTTCCGCAGACAGCTCAAGCTTAATAATATTAGCGGAAGGAAACGTAAACGTTTTCATTGCCTCTTTTAATATTTTCATTGTCATTTCATGAAAAGTATCAGACAAAATTTCACTATGATATGTACCTTCCATAATTTCCTTATAATGATTTGTAAACCCATACGCCGCACAATATAGCAGCCAATGACGCATATATTTAATCCATTTTTGAAATATTCGCCAATCATTTAGGGAGGTTAAATCATTTTCCGATTCATTCTCCGATTTATTCTCTGATTTATTCTTCGATTTATTTTTTGACTCATTCTCTTTTAAGCGATACTCTTTTAATTTATTTATAATTTCATAACTTCGTTTTACTAAATCATTTTGAACCTTTTCACGTTGAGCTTCTATTTGTTTTTCAAAAAAAGCAATAAATTCATCGAGTGTAAACAATCCCTTCTTATAAGAGTCTTCCAGATCAGCAGTCGCATAGGCAATATCATCAGCAGCTTCTAATATAAAAGTAAGGGGATGGCGATGATGTCTTTCATCAAAAAAGGTTTTGGTATTTCCTACTACTTTCTGAAACAATATTTCATCTGCATAATAATAACCCAACTTATGAATGCATACATTCGGAGAATTTTCTTCAATATGTAAAGAATCTGTTGGATATTTAACAATGGTATTTAATACAGCCGATGTCAAATTTAAGCCATATTCACTATCAACATCATGCAATTTTGTCAGCAAACGAAATGCCTGCGCATTTCCTTCAAAATGCTGTAAATCGGAGCGTAACTCTTTTTTACGAAGAGAAATTGTTCGTAATTCTTCTTCATCATAATAACATAATTCATCCACATGATTTTCAAACCAAGAATGGACAATGTCTTCACCAAAATGGCCGAATGGCGGATTACCGATATCATGCAGCAAACCTGCACATGCTACAATTTCAGCAGCATATTCGGCGTGTTTTGCACTAAATGGATATAGCTTGTAAACATTTTTCGTAATATAAGTATTAATATTTTTATGAATCATAACTACTAATTGTTTCGCTAAAGAAGATACTTCAAGAGAATGTGTCAATCTTGTACGCACTAAATCATTTTTATCCAATGGAAACACTTGTGTTTTATCTTGTAATTGTCTAAATGAAAAGCATTCTAAAATACGCCAATAATCTTTATTAAATTCATTGATTGCATATTTTGTCTGGTCATATGGAATTTCGATTTCATTTCCTAATCTCGTATCGCTTAATAATGTATCCCAATTCATATTATCTCCTTTTTCTATTTCAAAATCACATAACTATCTTTTATAAATTTAATTGTGCTGTCAAACGATCATACAACTTTTCCGGCGTATCAACAATTGTATCCAGTTGATGTGATTCATTTATGAATGGCACATCAGTGGATAGTAAATACAATTCATTATTTTCTAAAAACCGGTAATTTTTCAAGTCAAGCAGTTTAGAATGAACAAACTCGCTTGGATCGTCGTTTATTATAATAAATTGTTTTTCTTTCTGTTTATTCAGCGCTTCTACAATATGAGGGTCGCTGTCTAAACCTATTCCGAATAATATAATCGTCTTACTACTGTCTAAATATTTTTCTAATTCAGCAATTTTATTTTTTGCCTTTTTCTTCTTTTTCTTTGGAGAACAGCATATGATGCTGTCTTTATCTTTATACATTCCATGTATATGAATCACATTTTCGGGGTTTTCTTCTTTCAAAGTAAACACATTGTCTACAAAATTATCATAATTTGTAGTAAATATTTTCATATTTCTTTTATATTCTTTTAGTTTTGCATCTATTTTTTCATAGAAACCCTGATATTTTGAATTTTCGTAAAGCTTAAAAATGCTTCTAACTGTATACACTGGCTTTGATGGAAATTTATCATCTCCGTTCATATCAGTTGCAATTTTAATTGCGATCAGTTTTTCAATACTATCCATTATAATTGAATTTGTATCATGAATGACATCACAGAATGAATCTAATTCACTTAAAAAGTATTCACCTTTTACATTAGAAGCTTTTACTGAAATTGGTTCAAGAAGGTTACAATAATTATTTAATAGGTTTCTCAAATGGATGAGCCATTTTTCAAAAATCTTGTCTTGATAACTTGTTTGACTGCTCTTTTTTAATTTATCAATGATCTGAGCATGATAATTATTGTTATTAACATAGTTCTTTACAAAATGGTTGAATCCATTACCGACAATCATAACGATCTCTGTTTGACGTTTTTCCTCTCTATTAAATTTCATTCTTTTTCTCCTTAATTTATTACATTTATTATAACATAATTCATAAAACACATATGTCTATCCGAAAAATTGCAATTTTTATCTGGACTGTACACTTATTTTAGTAAATTCAAATTAAATTGCAAAAAACTAGGATCTTATTATTAAGCAAAGAAAGTACTATGTCAAAACAGTTTTTCTTGAAAAAAAGAAAGTAAATTGATTAATGGATTCAGGAAATGATGCTTTAATATATCTTGATTTTTCATGAATTTCAGCGTATTATATCAAATGGATCTGCTTTTCTGCTTTTTTGAAAAGAGATCGACGGATGAAGAAACGGAGATGTACTCAAGAGGCCGAAGAGGTCGCACTCGAAATCTTGCGGGAAGCTGTCCGTTTCGTCCACCAAAAACCTTGTAACCATGCAGGTTTTACCCGGTTCGAAAAACTGAATAATTTGCTGTTCTTTCCGTCAGTTCTTTCCAAAGCCCTTTTTCACCGAAAAAAAGCGAGGAAAAACAGCGGTTGAGCATATAGGGAGCGGTATCGAAGTGGTCATAACGGGCCTGACTCGAAATCAGGTAGTCCTCACGGGCTCGTGGGTTCGAATCCCACCCGCTCCGCCATCGAAAAATCCAGTAACCATGCGGGTTTCTGGATTTTTCTTTTTTTGCGTCCGCTCTAAAAATCACCCGGTTTTGGGCTGTTCTTTCCATAATTTTGGAAAGAACAGCTTTTTGCTTTATTCCCCGCTTTTTTCTGCGTTTTGCTCCCATCTGCTGCCGAAATCGCCCGCTTCGGGAAGGGGCATACCGCTCACCATCGCCTGCGCCGAGGAGAGTTTCGAACTGTAATCCAGATGGGCGTAAATGTTTGCCGTGGTGGAAAAATCCGAATGCCCCAGCCAGTCCTGAATCTGCTTAAGCGGTACACCGTTGGCAAGCAAGAGGGAGGCGCAGCTATGCCTGAGATCGTGGAAGCGCATCTTTTTCATGCCGTGCCGCTGAATAAAGGCGGGAAATTGTGAGGTCAGATAATCGGGCTTCATCCGCTCGCCCAACTCGTCCACGAAGACGAAGCCGTCGTATTCGTAGTTGTAGCAGTTGCCGCAGACCTGCTTGTTCAGCTCCTGCGCCGCCTTGACCTCCGCAAAATATTCCTTGAATCTTCCTACCAGCGGCAGGGTGCGCATACTGGATTTGGTTTTTGCCGACTCCTGCTCGATGATCTGCGTTTTCCCGCCCACATTGACGGAGGTCACCGTCCGTTTGATGGTCAGCGTTCCCCGTTCAAAGTCGATGGCGTCCCATTTAAGCCCCAGCACCTCGCCACGGCGCAAGCCGTAAAAGGCGGCGACTAAAACGGGAAGTTCCAGCTTTGTACCCTTAACCACTTCAAATAAGTGCTGGAGCTCCGCCGCATCCAGAAACACTGGCTGGAAATCATTCTTCTTTGGGCGGTCTACCTTCATCGCCACATTTTGCGGTACAAGGTCGGTTTTCATGGCGTATTTCAGCGCCTGATGGATCACGGCGTGATAGTGGATAACGGAATTAGGCTTGACCGTCCGCAGCTTTTCGGAATAAAACTGCTGGATGTGCCTTGCTTCCAAGTCCTTTAGGGTAATCAGCTTATTCCGAAAATACGGCTCAATGGTCTGCTTCACCATGCTCTCATAGGAGCCGAAGGTGGTGGGCTTCACCCTGACCTTGACGATTTCCAGCCAGCCGAGCAGATAATCGGCAAACAGCATATTGGAACAAAGCTCACCGATCTCTGCGGGTGGCTCAAAGGCGTTGCGGATTTTCACAAGCTCCGCTTCGGCCTTACGTTTGTTTCCCTTTTCGGGAAGTCCGGTGGATATGTACTTGACGTGCCGCTTGTTTTTGCTGTCGTAGAAGCTTAGCACAGCGTAGTAGTACCCCTTTTTAACCTGTAAATGTCCTGATACCA
>OLQA01000116.1_pt1 | contig 70892 bp, 63 predicted proteins | sample 1673151 | NCBI WGS metagenome assembly OLQA01 (sample SAMEA3136760, study PRJEB25190) | human gut metagenome | biome: human gut; feature: human-associated habitat; material: faeces | place: Austria | collected 2013
AAAGCTGCACAAGCCCCATTGCCACATGGTTTGTGGCAAGGGCGGGCGGCAGCGGCCAGCCCCACATCATATGCCCCATGGAAAAATACATCAGCACAAGCAAAAGCACCGCGGAGGCGATCAGCCGCCGTAAAATTTTCGGCGTTTCTTTATCCATCAGCGCTTCTTCCTGCGCAGCGGCAGATGTTTTTTTCTCCGCTTCCGCTCCTTTGGGGGCAGCGCCGTATCCCGCTTTTTCCACAGCCGAGATAATTGCCTGCTCGGACGCCGTTCCCTCCACGCGCATGGAATTTGTCAATAGGCTCACCGCACAGCTGCTCACGCCCGCAACGCCGCTCACCGCTTTTTCCACCCGCGCACTGCATGCAGCACAGCTCATCCCGCTGACCGCAAACTGCATCACTCTCTTTTTCTCTTGTTCCTCCATGCTCTCTCCTTTTCCGAAAAAATGCTGCTTCTTTGCGCTTGTATCTTAGCACAGTTTTTCCCCGATTGCAAGTTTTTTAACAAGCAAAACGCAAAAAAAGCCAAAAAATATCGGCGTCGTTTCTTGAAAACCTACTGTTTTTGTGGTATTATTAAAACAATCACAGAAAGGACGGGATCGGTGTGAAAATTTCAACCAAAGGCCGCTATGCGCTGCGTATGATGCTGGATCTTGCCGAGCATCAGGGGGATGGCTATGTTGCACTGAAAGACATTGCCCGGCGCCAGGGCATCTCCAAAAAATATCTGGAGCAGATCGTCCCCATGCTCAACCGGGCTGAGTATTTACTCACCAGCCGCGGCTTTGCAGGAGGATACCGTCTTGCCAAAACGCCGGACAAATATTCCGCATATGATATTTTGAAGCTGACCGAGGGAAGCCTTTGCCCCGTTGCGTGTCTTGAACAGGGCGCGGCCCCTTGCGAGAGGAGCTGCACCTGCCCCACATTGATCTTATGGAAAGGGCTTGACCGGGCAATTCATGAGTACCTTGCAGGCGTTACCCTGCAGGATCTGATCGAACAAAGCCGGGCGCAATACGGAAACGACTATATGATCTGACGCCCTTATTCGGAGAACAACGGCGTTGAGAGGTATCTGTCGCCCGTGTCGGGGAGCAGCACCACGATGTTCTTGCCGCGGTTTTCCGGCCGCTTGGCAAGCTCTGTCGCCGCAAAGACCGCGGCGCCCGAGGAAATGCCGACGAGCACGCCCTCTTCTCTTGCAATTGCTTTTCCGGTTGCAAATGCGTCCTCATTCTCCACGGGAATGATCTCATCATAAACCGCCGTGTTCAGCGTATCCGGCACAAAGCCCGCGCCGATGCCCTGAATCTTATGCGGGCCGGGCGTTCCTTTGGAAAGCACGGGAGAGGTCGCAGGCTCCACGGCGACCACCTTGACCGCGGGGTTTTGGCTCTTGAGATATTCGCCGACACCGGTGATGGTGCCGCCCGTGCCGACGCCGGCAACGAAAATATCCACCGTGCCGTCCGTATCCCGCCAAATCTCGGGGCCCGTCGTTTCGCGATGCGCCTGCGGGTTGGCAGGGTTTTCAAATTGCCCCGGGATAAAGCTGTTTTCCGTATCTGCGGCAAGCTCCTTCGCCTTTTCGATCGCGCCCTTCATGCCCTTTGCGCCCTCCGTCAGCACAAGCTCGGCGCCGTAGGCGCGCAGAAGGTTGCGCCGCTCAACGCTCATGGTTTCCGGCATGGTAAGAATCAGCCGATAGCCGCGCGCCGCTGCAACGGAGGCAAGGCCGATGCCCGTGTTGCCGCTGGTCGGCTCAATGATCACGGCGCCTTTTTTCAGAATACCCTTTTGCTCCGCATCGTCGAGCATTGCCTTGGCAATTCTGTCCTTCACGCTCCCCGCGGGATTGAAATATTCCAGCTTTGCAAGAATTTTTGCTTCAAGCGCGCGATTTTTTTCATAGTTTGCAAGGTGGACAAGCGGCGTGTTGCCGATCAGGTCGGTTACTTTTTCATAAATTTTCATTGTAATTTCCTCTTTATCTTTTGCGGTGTTTCCGCTGTTATCATTTCGGTTTATATCATTGAACTATCTCCGATATGTCGGTCAAAAACAAAGCAAAGCCCGACATCGCATCCAACCGTACCGCATTTTCTGTCCTCTTTTCAATAACCTACAAATCATATAGGTTTTATGTATTTTATATCATAGCACACAAATTTTCACTTGTCAAGCCATTCCGAAAAATTTATCGCTCTTTTTTGAAAGGAGATGCACCATGCCGGAAAAAGTTATCATTGCCATGAGCGGCGGTGTGGATTCCAGTGTTGCCGCCTATCTGTGCTGCAAGGCGGGATTCGACTGTATCGGCGTTACCATGAAGCTGTTTACAAACGACGCGCTCAGTCTCCCGCGTGAACACAGCTGCTGCTCACTGGACGATGTGGAGGACGCGCGTTCCGTCGCGGAACAGCTCAGCATGCCCTACCATGTCTTCAATTTTGCCGACCGCTTTGAAAGCTGCGTGATCAACCGCTTTGTGCATGCCTATGAAAACGGAGAAACGCCCAACCCCTGCATTGACTGCAATCGCTACCTGAAATTCGAAAAGCTGTATCAGCGCGCGCAGGAGCTCGGCTGCACGCATGTCGTCACCGGGCATTATGCCCGCATTGAACGCGCCGAAAACGGCAGATTTCTTTTGAAAAAAGGACTGGATCCGACCAAAGATCAAAGCTATGTGCTGTATTGCCTGACGCAGCAGCAGCTGGCGCACACGCTTTTGCCCCTGGGCGGCATGGAAAAAACAGCTGTGCGCGCCCTGGCGGACGAAAACGGTTTTTGCAACGGGCAAAAGCCGGACAGCCAGGATATCTGCTTTGTGCAAAACGGCGATTATGCCGATTTTATTGAGAGCTATACCAAAAAGCACTATCCCCCGGGCCCGTTTGTCCGCCGCGACGGCACCGTCGTCGGCGAGCATCGCGGCATCATTCGTTATACCGTCGGGCAGCGCAAGGGGCTTGGGCTTGCCCTGCCAAAGCCGCTCTATGTGCTGTCGGTGCGCCCGCAGGACAACACCGTCGTGCTCGGAGAAGAGCACGAGCTGTATGCCTCAACCCTTTGTGCGCGCGATGTGAATCTGATCTCGGTACCCTCTCTCGAAAAGCCGATGCGTGTGCGCGCAAAGGTGCGTTATCGCCAGGCGGAGCAGGACGCCGTTGCCTTTGTGGATCAGGACGGCATTTTGCATGTCTGCTTTGACAAGCCGCAGCGCGCCATCACCTGCGGGCAGGCAGTCGTTCTGTATGACGGCGACAGCGTTGTGGGCGGCGGAACGATTTTCTCCGTCGGCGCAGCCCAAAGCACCCTTTGAACTGTAAAACAGCAGAAGAACGCCCCGCTTTTCCCGACAAATGCCGGAAAAAACGGGGCTCGTTTTTGATTTTCGGAAATTACTGATGCTTCTTTGCAAAATTCCAGGCGTCGCGGCACATTTCATCAATGCCGAGCTTCGCAGTCCAGCCAAGCTCCGCCTTTGCCTTTGCGGGGTCCGCATAGCACTGCGCAACATCGCCCGGGCGGCGCGGCGTGACCGTATACGGAATTTCCTTGCCGCAGGCCTTTTCAAGAGCATGAATAATATCAAATACGGAATAGCCTTTGCCCGTGCCGAGGTTATAGGCATCGCATTTTTGCTCGGCGCGCACCTTTGCGATTGCCGCAAGATGGCCCTTTGCCAAATCCACCACATGGATGTAATCGCGCACGCCGGTGCCGTCCTTGGTGGGATAATCGTCGCCGTAGACGGTGATTGCCGCCGTTTTTCCCATGGCGACATCCAAAAGGCGGGGCATCAGGTTATTGGGGATGCCGTTGGGGTCCTCCCCGATCAGCCCGCTCTCATGCGCGCCGACGGGATTGAAGTAGCGCAAAAGCGCAATGGACCATGTTGGGTCCGCCGCATAGAGGTCGCGCAGGATATTTTCGATCATCAGCTTTGTGGAGCCGTAGGGATTGGTTGTGGAAAGCGGAAAATCCTCGCGGATCGGCACGCTCTTCGGAGAGCCGTAAACCGTTGCAGAGGAGGAAAAAACAAACCGCTTGCAGCCGTGGCGACGCATGGTATAAAGCAGCACCAGCGTGCCGGTGATATTATTGTGATAATATTCCAGCGGCTTTGCAACGCTCTCGCCGACAGCCTTCAGCCCTGCAAAATGAATAACCTCCGTGATGTTGTTTTCCGCAAAGATGCGTTCCATGGCGTCCGCATCCAGCATGTCCGCCTCATAAAACTTAAAATCGCACCCCGTCAGCTTTTTCACGGCCTCGACAGCCGCCATTTTACTGTTATGGAAATTATCAAACACCACAATCTCTTCCCCTGCATTCAAAAGCTCAACGCAGGTGTGCGTGCCGATAAAGCCGGCGCCGCCCGTGACTAAAATTGCCATTGCAAACTCCTCTTTTCCTTCAGTTCTTTCCAGATTATCGTATCACACTGCCGCACTTTTTTCAACCATTTTTTGAAAAAAAGAGCCGCTTTTTCAAAAAAGCGGCTCTTTTTGCATTGTTCATTCTCCGTTGGTACCGTCTTCACTTTCGTCCGCGTTTTGCTGCGTGTCGGACGGCGGCTGCGGCGCACGGGGAAAGCCCCCACGCATCGCATGCTCTCTCTCCTCACGGCGGCGGCGCGCCAGCTCATCTGCGGCGCGGCGTTTTTCCTCCGCCTCTTTGCGTGCAGCATCTTCTTCGGCCTGTTTGCGGCGCTTTTGCTCCACCATGGCGTTCAGCTCTTCTTCCGTGGCACCCCTTTCAAGATATGCCTTGAACTGGTCGCCCGTCATAACCTCATATTTCACCAGATATTCCGCCACAAAGTGCAACTTTTCCGCGTTGTCGGAAAGGAGCTGCTTTGCGCGCGCATATGCGTCCTCAATGATCTGCCGGATCTCAGTATCGATTTCTGCGGCAATTTTTTCAGAATAGCCGTTTGAACTGTTGATCTCATAGCCGAGGAACACTTCATCGCGGTCGCTCCCCCAAACAACGGGGCCGAGCTTTTCGCTCATACCAAGCCGCGTTATCATACGGTTTGCAATTTTGGTTGCCCTCTCCATATCGTTGGAGGCGCCGCCGGAGATATCGTCAAAGGTCAACTCCTCCGCGGCACGCCCGCCGAGCAACATACAGATGCGATCCTTGAGCTCGTTGCGGTAAACGGAATATTTATCCTCCTCCGGAATGCTCAGCGTCACACCGAGTGCTTTGCCCGAGGGGATGATGGAAATCTCATGCACGGGGTCGTTGCCCGGTAAAAGATATCCGATCAGAGCGTGGCCCGCTTCATGATATGCGGTCTTACGCTTTTCATCTTCCTTGATATGCATGGATTTTTTCTGCGGTCCCATGGTGATTTTGGAAAATGCCTGCTCGATATCATCCATGCCGATCAGGCTCTTATCCTTGCGCGCTGCAAGCAGTGCCGCTTCATTGAGCAGATTGGCAAGATCCGCGCCGGTAAAACCGGCCGTTGTGCGTGCGACAACGGAAAGATCGACATCACTTGCAAGCGGCTTGTTTTTCGCATGCACTTTAAGAATCTCTTCTCTGCCGCGAATGTCGGGCGCATGCACGGTAATCTGGCGGTCAAAGCGACCGGGGCGCAGTAGCGCCGGGTCCAGAATGTCGGGGCGGTTTGTCGCCGCCATGACGATAATGCCCTCATGCGTGCCGAAACCGTCCATCTCCACAAGCAGCTGGTTCAGCGTTTGCTCTCTTTCATCATGCCCGCCGCCAAGACCCGCGCCGCGGTGCCGCCCGACAGCATCGATCTCATCGATGAAAATAATGGAGGCAGGGCTTTTGCGCGCGGTTTCAAACAAATCGCGCACGCGGGAGGCGCCGACGCCGACATACATCTCCACAAAATCGGAACCGGAAATCGAATAAAACGGTACATCCGCTTCACCCGCAACCGCTTTGGCAAGCAGCGTTTTTCCCGTGCCGGGAGGCCCCACCAGCAACACCCCGCGCGGAATACGTGCGCCGAGCTTTACAAATTTCTGCGGGTCGCGCAGGAAATCAACTACCTCGCGCAGCTCTTCCTTTTCTTCATCCGCGCCTGCAACATCGGTGAAATATACCTTTTTCTCCTTATCGCCCGCCATGCGGACGCGCGCCTTGCCGAAGGAAGCAATTTTGCCGCCCTTGCCATTGGCCTGATTCATCATCACGATCCATATAATCACAAAGATCACAACAACGATCAGCATCGGCAGGTAAGCGACCCACCAGGGCACCTGGCTGTACGGCTCAATGTCCAGCTTTTTGATAATGCCCTTTTCATATTGCGTTTCCACGGTATCCGCAAAGCGCTCCAGATAGGTCTGGTAATCGCGCAGCTGATAAGAGACGGTTTTGCCGTCAGCATCCGTGAGGGTAAGGACATCCTTTTTGTCAAGGCTGACCCCTGTCACCTTCTCCTCTTCCAGCATGGTCAGAATCTGACCGTAATCCGCCTGCTCCGAAGAGCCGAGGCTGAAAATATAGGAGACGAAAATGATCAGACCGACAATGAGCACAAGATAGAATAAAATTGATTTCAAGGAATTTTTCATTGCTTCATCCGTTTCTCAGCGACTTTGCAAGATATTTGCTGTTCTGCGCCGTTGGAACAGCCTTGTGCGGGTGCGCTTTACTGATAAACCTCCGGCTTTAGGATTCCGACAAACGGAAGCGCGCGAAACCGCTCCGCATAGTCAAGCCCATAGCCAACGACAAATTCGTTCGGGATTTCCCTGCCGACATAATCCGGCGTGAAATCGACCTCTCGGCGGGAGGGTTTGTCAAGCAATGTGCAGGTGCGCACGCTTTTTGCGCCCTTGAGCCGCAGATATTCGCACAGATAGGAAAGGGTCTTTCCGCTGTCGATAATATCCTCCACAATCAGAATGTCGCATCTTCCGAGATCCTTGCGCATCAGGTCAAGAATAATGTTGACGCTGCCGCTGGTCACGGTGGAATTGCCGTAGGAGGAAACCTTCATAAAGTCGATCTCCACGGGAACAGTCAGTTTTTTCATCAGCTCGCCCATAAAAACGACCGAGCCCTTCAGAATACACAAAAGCAAAAGATGATGATCGGGAGATGCATAGTCGCGGCTGATCTTCTCGGCAACTCTGTCGATAATTTCGTCAACCTCTTTTTCGTCGATCAAAACCCGTTCGATCTCATTCGGTATCATAATCTGTTCCTTTCCAAATCCATGAAATTGTCAAAAGCTGCGGAGCTTCCGCAAGCGCGGGATTCACATCGTCGCGCATAGAGCAAAACGGCACCCAAAAAATGCCCACGTCATCGCAAAACAGCGGAATATGCCGCCGCAGCAGCGGCGGAACATGATTTTGGCTGAGCGCTTTTTTCACCGTATGGGTGTGTCCGCCGGTGCGGTATGCCGCTCCGGGCGGTTCATGGGCGCGCGATTTTATCAATACGGTACCATTTAGTTTATCAGAATTTATCACGGTACTTATAGACATTTTGTTAATTTTTCGGCAAGATGCCTCATTTTCCGCCGTTTTCGGAAAACATTCATCCGCATGCCCGAAAAAGATCACAAACCCGTATTCCGGGAAATCATTTCTGCCCGGATGCAGCGCCCTGCAAAACTCCGGCTGCGCGTGTTCCGACTGCGCGCCCTGCCCGCTTTTCAGGAAAAAAAGCGCGCCGTCCGTCACAAAGCGGACGCCCTGCGGCAGCAAAATTGTGCGCGGCGCCCCTTTCTCTTTGCACAGCGCAAGCATCTGCTGCGTTTTTTCAAGGTTTGGATAGCTGCCCGACAAGCGAAAGCAGAGCGTCCCGAGCACGCGGGAGGAAAGCGCCGGATGCAGGGAAAGCAAAGCCTCGCAGGAATAGGGGGCAGCCCCCGCCTGCCGCAAAAACCGCTCTGCCGCAACGGCAAAAAAATCCTCGTCCTGCGCGGCAAGCGCAGAAAAAGCCGCAATGTGGCGGCATGCGCCCTCGTTCACCCTGGAAAGCGCGGGCAAGACCTCGGCGCGGATTCGGTTGCGGGCAAATTGCAGGGAAGCATTTGTTTCATCCGTGACATAAGAAAGCCCGCATTGCTCCGCATAGGCGCATAACTGCACTTTGGAAAAGGAAAGCAGCGGGCGAAGCAGCAAAAGCTGCTGCAAATCTTTTTTGCCGCTTTGCGGAAAAACCTCGGAAAACGGGCGGCATCGGCGCAGCGGCGCCATGCCGCGCGTCCCGCTGCCGCGTGCCAGGCGGTAAAGCACCGTCTCGGCGACATCATCCATATGATGCGCGGTTGCAATGCATCCATACGCTTCGTTTTCCGCGCAAAATGTGCGCAGCGCTTCATAGCGCCCCTGCCGCGCAGCCTGCTCAATGCTCATGCCGCTTTTTGCGGCAAGCTGCGCCGCTTTGATATGATATGCAAAAAACGGGATCCCCCATGCGCCGCACATTGCGCGGCAGAACGCTTCATCCCTTTGCGCGTTTTTCCGCAAGCCGTGATTGATATGCACCGCAGCAAGCGGCAGCTGCTCCTGTGTACAATACTGCCGCAGCAAATGCAGCAGCACAACGGAATCCGAACCGCCGGAAAATGCGCAGACAATTCCGCAGCGCGGCTGAGCCTGCCCGGCAAGATGCGCGGCAAACGCCGCATACAGCTGCTGCGGCGTCATTCGTGATCACGGTCCAGAGTGGTGAAGCGTGTAAACTGCCCCTGGAAGCCCATTTTCACCCGCTCAAGGCTGCCGTGGCGGTTTTTCGCCACAATGACCTCCGCCGTGCTGAGTGCATCATCGGCATTGGAATAATACTCGTCGCGATAGAGGAACAGGACCATATCCGCATCCTGCTCAATCGCGCCGGAATCGCGCAAATCGGAAAGCATCGGGCGCTTATCGTCACGCTTTTCGCTGGCACGGGAAAGCTGCGCGCACACCATCACCGGAATGCCGAGCTCCTTTGCCATGATTTTAAGGTTTCTTGAAATATCGCCGACCTCGTTGACGCGATTTTCCGTATGGCTCTCGCCTTTCATCAGCTGCAGATAGTCGATTACCACAAAGCCGAGATTTTTGATGCGCCTGAGCTTTGCCTTCATATTGGTCACGGTGATATTCGCGGTATCATCGATAAAAATCTCGCAGTCTGCCAAAACCTTGACCGTTTCTGCGATTCTGCCCCAATCGTCTCCGTCCAGCTCGCCCGAGCGCAGCTTATAGCTGTCCACCAGCGCCTCGCTTGAGATCATGCGCAAAACGAGCTCCCTTGCGGACATTTCCAGCGAAAACACACAAACCGCCTTGCCGGAATGCCGCGCGATATTGGTTGCAACGTTCATGGCGAATGTCGTTTTTCCCATACCGGGGCGCGCTCCGACGAGGACAAGATTGCCGGGGCCGAGATTGACGAGCACACGATCCAGATCGGAAAAGCCCGTGCGCACGCCGACGGTTTTTCCGCCGGAATTCTGCAGATCCTGCAAATATTGATATGTTTCTCCCAGCACCTCGTTGATCGGCACGAAATCCCGCATAATGCTGCTTTGGGCAATGGCGAAAATTTTCTGCTCCGCATCGTCCAAGATTGTGCTGACATTGCCCTGCTCGGAATATGCCGTCTGCGTGATCTGCTCGGAGGCTGCAATCAGCTTGCGCAGCATGCTTTTTTCGCGCACAATGGTCGCATAATCCACAATGTTTTCCGCCGTCGCCACGGTTTCAATGATCAGCTTGATATAGTTTTTGCTGCTGTCCTCATCGTAAACGCCGTCCTTGACGAGCATATCGATCAGGGTAACCGTGTCGATCATGCGGCTTTGCAAAAACAGTTTCTGCATGGCGGAAAAAATCTGCGCGTGCTCCCGCAGATAAAAATCCTCCGCATGAACAATATTCGTGATGTCCGTCAGCTTCTCGGGGTCGATCAGAACCGACCCGAGCACCGACTGCTCCGCCTCTGCGGAAAAAGGCATTCTTCTGCCGCCAAGCTGCTCCATGCGCCCTCCCGTTTTGAAAACTCAAAAAGCCGCGCTGTATCTCGAAAGCGCCGCCGTTTTTCGGTTTTTATGCTTTTTTATCCGTCACCAGAACATGAATGGTGCCATCGATCTCCGGATACAGCCGCACGGAAAGCGCGTAGCTGCCGAACGCCTTGATCGGCTCATCAATGGTGATTTTGCGTTTGTCCACTTTAACGCCGTGCTGCGCCTCCAGGGCACTTGCAATGTCCTGGCTCGTCACCGCGCCGTACAGGCGTCCGTCCGCCCCTGCCTGCGTTGCGATTTTCACAAGGAGGCTCTCCAGCTTTTTTGCCGTTTTTTGTGCCGCCGCCTTTTCCTCTTCCATGCGGTGCTGTTTTGCTGCTTCTTTGTTCTTGATATCGTTCAGCACGGAATTATCCGCCTGAGTCGCAAGCTTTTTCGGCAACAGAAAGTTTCTGGCATATCCGTCCGAAACCTCCACGACCGTTCCCTTTTTTCCCTGTCCCTTTACATCCTGCAAAAGCACGACTTTCATCTTTCGTTTTTCCTCTCTTTCTCTTTTGCTTTCCCGATGCCTTTATGCATCCAGATATGCATCGATCGCATCGCGCAGCATCTCCATGGTCTTTGCCATGGAAACCCCGCTGATCTGCGCCGCTGCAGCATCAAAATGCCCGCCGCCGTTAAGCTTTTCCAATATCAGCTGCACATTGATCTCCCCCTGTGAGCGCGCAGAAATATGCACCTTTTCTCCCACACGCACCAGCGCAAAGGAAGCGGCGACGCCGTCCAGCATCAAAAGCTTATTGGCGGCCTTTGCCGCCGCGATGCAGTCGGCATAGCCCGTTCCGTCGCTGTCGCGATAGGTGATGGCGATCACGCTGCGGTAAATCACGACATTCGATTGGAATTTTGCCTCGCGCATAAAATCGTCAAGGCTGGAGCGGAAGAGGCGTTTGGCGTCTGCCGGGTCCGCCCCTTCGCCGCGCAGATACAGCGCCGCGGAGAAGGTCCGCACGCCGGTGTTGCGGGTAAACTGGTCGGTATCCAGCAGCATTCCCGCCAGCATCAGATCGGCGCATTCCTTGGAAATTTCCCCTGTCGGCATCACCTGCTCCAATATTTCCGTCACAAGCTCGCTTGCGGAGGAGGCAGCCGGCTCGATATAGGAAATCAGCGGCGGATACGGCAGCTCCGATGCCAGACGATGATGGTCGATGATCACGCAGCGCCGCACATTTTCATACAGCTCCGGCACGGAAAATGTGCGCGGATTGCAGACATCGCTGATCAAAAGCAGTGTGTTCGGCCGCACAAAATCAAGAATTTCCTCGCATTCCACAAAAACATTGGAAAAGGCCTCGTCCTGTTCGATACAGTCAAGGCAGGCGCTGATATTTTCATTGTCATTTTCCATGGCAATTTTGGCATCCACGCCGCAATAGCGGCACAGCGCCGCAAGCCCGACGCAGGAGCCGAGCGCATCATGATCCGCATGGGCATGCCCCATGATCAGCACATTTTCGGATTTCGCAATCAGGGCAACCAGCTCCGTTGCGATCACGCGGGAGCGCACCTTTGTCCGCTTTTGCAGCGTTTTGGTGCGTCCGCCGTAATATTCGACATTGTCGCGCGTTTTATAAACGGCCTGGTCGCCCCCGCGCTGCAATGCCGTTTCCAGCGCCGAGCGCGCCGCCTCTTCCTTTTGTGCAAGCGTGCCAGAGATATCGGAAACGCCGATGGAGAGCGTTACGGGCATATTTTCATCCGCGCGGATTTCGCGGATTTCATCCATGATGGGAAACCGCTTTTGCAGCATCTGCGGCAGATAGCATGCCTTGAATACCATGATAAATTTATCGTTTTCGTATTCCTTGAGAATGCCCTGCACCTGCTGCGCAAAGCGGCGCAGCGTGCTCTCCGCGCGGGCGGCGGCGATGCGGTATTTTTCCTTTTCGAATTGCAGCATCTCCTGCAAATTGTCAATCACGATGAAGGCGACGACATCATCCTGATCCGCCATCTCTTTTTCTTTGCGGACCAGGTCGCTTTTATCATTCCATACGGTGATATAATAATTTTTCTTCGGAAAAGAAAGCCTGAAGGCGCGAATGGCAAACACCGATTCTGCATATTCCGGGCGCACATTGCGCTTCAGCGTTGCGCGCAGGCCCTGCTCCTCCTCGCATTCGATCACGCTTTGGATATCAACCGAAGTGAATTGATCCAAAAAGCGGCCGTGCAGCGTTTCCGCCGAATGATACAGCTTTGCAAGCGCTTTGTTATACCAAAGGATTTTGCTCTTATCATCGCAAATGAGCACCGGCAGATACATGCGCTGGATCAGATCCAGCGTCAGAGAGCGCAGAATCGGCTCGGTATCCTGCGGGGTATGCGTGATTCGATAATAAAAGGTGCGGCGCAGCAAAAGGCACAGCCCAAAAAGCACGAGCGCCCCGAGGATAACCGCGGCGGCAATGAGCACAAGGCGGCAATTTTTCGTCTGTGTATACACATATGCCGCAAAGCCGGCAAAGGCAAGCACAAACAGGCACAGGCACAGCACAAAGCTGCGAAAATACGGCTGTTTCCATTTTTCATTTCCGTTATGGAACATCGCTCGGCACTCCTTTCCGTTTCAGCGGTCCGCCCCTCCCCTTGGAAAGCGGGGGGCAAAAAACAAAATGCGATACAGTGCAATTAGAATCAAAATATTGAACGAAAGCGCGGGGCTGATCAAAAGCCCCACACCGATCACCACCGTGCAGACAACGGCAAGGCGGCGAAACTGCGGGATAGGATGGCGAAAAGCGCCTTTCAAGGTGCGGCACCCGACAATAAAAAGCCCCGGCATCAAAAGCAAAAGGAAATTCGAGAGCACAAGCGTCGCCGCAAGGGTCCCGCCACCGTCGGAAAACAGGGAAAGCAGCATGGAAAGCACATAGCCGATGACATACAGCGCAGCCCCGGCACGCGAGATTTCAATCCGAAACGGGCGCGCAAGCGTCGAAATCGGTTGCCCGAACATGCGGGAAAACAGCTGCACCGCGCCGATGCAAAGCCAGGAAAAAAGAAACAGCCCTGCGCCGAAAAGCCCCGGTGCGCGCAAAAGCAGAGAGGCAAACAGCGCCGTGAGGGTAGAAGCGGAATAAAACGATGTCACGGTCTGTGAGGGCTTGTATTGCGGAAATTGCGCAAACGCAGCCGAAACGTCGGAGGCAATCTTCTCGGCATAAAACGCCGTTTTTTCACCGAGCCATGTATAAATCGCTTTCGGCACAGGCGTGCCGACATGGCGATAAAACCACCACAGCATCGCCGCAAGGGCGACAAGCCCGAGCACCGCCGCAAGCGCCCAGGTGCAAACGGTTTTCTCCGCGCCGCGGCGCAAAACCATTGCAAGGCACAGCGCGCCGATCCCGCCCGCGCAGCAAAGAATCAGAAAAAACACCGAGGCGCCGAGAGCATGGGCAGCAAGCGCCGCAAGCGGCACGCTGAGAAAAACGGCAGGCGAATATCCGACCGCATAGAGATAGGCAAGCGCCGATAAACCGACCAGCAAAAGCAGCGGGTACAGCGGGTAAAGCACGGAAATACCGCTTGCCGTCTGGCATAAAAACGAAAGGGGCAGCAAAATAAGCAGCGCCCGTTTCGTGCCCGGGGCAACAATTTGTTTCATAAATACACTCCGTTTTTCAGAAGAAAACCGACACATGCGGCGCACGGTTGCTTTTCGGGAGCAAAAATGCAAATACCGATACAGATAGCATTATACCATATCCTCATATTTTTGTAAAGAATTCCGCCGAAAACAAGTGTAAATTTTTTCTTTTTCTTGACACGGAAATTTTCAGCAGATATAATGTAGATATCTGTGAGTATCCGCAGCGTTGATCCGCGGCGGAAACAAAGAAAGGAACCGAATATGAACCACAGCGAATTTCAACAATACCGCCCCGGCACAGTCGCCCCGGGCCCCTGCCCGCGCGTTGCGGAGATTGCCCGCATCACAGCGCAGGAGGGCGCAGTTTTGCTGCGCAACGAAAACGGCACCCTGCCCCTTGAAGATATGACCGTTTCCGTATTCGGGCGGACCGCCGTCAATACATACAAAAGCGGAACAGGCTCCGGCGGCATGGTCAATGTCGATTATTGCGTGAGCATTCTGGACGGCCTGCGCGAAAAGAAATCCATCCGCGTCAACGAGTCTCTTGCCGCCGTATATGATGCATGGCTGCAGGAAAACCCCTTTGATGCAGGGCACGGCTGGGGCACGGAGCCCTGGTGCCAAAAGGAAATGCCCGTTGACGATTCCCTTTGCGCAAAGGCTGCCTCAGAGTCCGATGCCGCCGTGATCGTATTCGGGCGCACCGCGGGTGAAGACCAGGATAACTCCGAGGCGCCCGGCAGCTTTGACCCCATGCCGGAAGAGCTTGCCCTGATCCGCACCGTTGCGCGTCATTTCGAAAGAGTGGTACTGGTGCTCAATGTCGGCAATGTCGTCAGCGGCGCGTTTGCCGAAGAAAAAGGGATCGGCGCCATCTTATATGTTTGGCAGGGCGGCCAGGAGGGCGGCAGAGCCGTCGCCGATCTGCTTTGCGGGGATGCAAACCCCAGCGGAAAAATGGCGGATACCGTCGCACGCTCCATTGCCGATTACCCGGCGCACGGCAACTTCGGCAGCCCCGAAGAAAATCTGTATGAAGAAGATATCTATGTCGGCTATCGCTTTTTCGAGACCTTCCGCCCGCAAACGGTGCTGTATCCGTTCGGATTTGGCCTTTCCTATACCACCTTTGCCATGGAAACCGTCGAGTGCGGCGAAAAAGACGGCGAAGTATTCCTCACCGTCCATGTAAAAAATACGGGAAAACGCGCCGGCAAAGAGGTCGTCCAGCTCTATGTGGAAGCGCCGCAGGGGGCGCTTGGCAAGCCAAAGCGCGAACTGCGCGGGTTTGCCAAAACGGCGCTGCTTGCCCCCGCCGAGAGCGAAACGCTGACCGTGCGCGTGCCGCTTTCCTCCCTGGCAAGCTATGATGATTGCGGGAAGACAGGGCATGAAAGCTGCTTTGTGCTGGAAGCGGGCGAATATGTGCTGTGTCTGGGCGGCGATGTGCGCAGCGCTGTCCCCGTCGGCTCTTTCACACTGAAAAACACCATTGTAACCGAGCGCTGCACCAAGGCGCTGACGCCGGTGCGCCCGTATCGCCGCATGCGCCCCGAAAAAACGGAAAACGGCTTTGCCCTTTGCTATGAAGCGGCGCCTCAGCGCGACTACGACCTTGCAAAACGCATTGAAGACGCGCTGCCGAAGGAACTGCCCTATACCGGCGACCGCGGCATCCGTTTTTGCGATGTGGAAAGCGGCAAGGCAACCATGGACGACTTTTTGGCGCAGCTGAGCAATGAAGAGCTGACGCATATGCTGCGCGGAGAGGGCATGAACTCCGAAAAGGTAACGGCGGGCACCGCCTGCGCTTTCGGCGGGCTGACCCCGGCTTTGCGCGGCTACGGCATTCCCGTCGCCTGCGGCACGGACGGTCCCTCCGGCATTCGTTTGGACAGCGGCGCGCATGCCACCTCCATTCCCAACGGCACCCTGCTTGCCTGCACCTTCAACCCCGCCCTTTTGGAAGAGCTTTATGCCTGGCTTGGCGTTGAAATGATAGGCTATAACATCGATTTTCTGCTCGGCCCCGGCATCAACATTCACCGCCATCCGCTCAACGGCAGGAATTTCGAATATTTCTCCGAGGACCCGTATCTTGCCGGCATCATGACCGCAGCCGTTTGCCGCGGACTTTCGAAAACGGGCGGTGCCGCCGTCATCAAGCACTTCACCGCAAACAACCAGGAGCTGGAGCGCCGCTGGGTCGACTCCGTCGCCTCCGAGCGCGCCTATCGCGAGATTTATCTGCGCCCGTATGAAATTCCGGTGCGGCAAGGCGTGGTGCGCGCCATTATGACCTCTTATAACCGCGTCAACAGCGTGCATGCGCCGCTGAACTATGACCTTCTGACCGTGATCCTGCGCGGCGAATGGGGCTATGACGGGCTTGTAATGACCGACTGGTGGCCCGAGCTCTGCCCCGTGCGCCCGCGCCCCGAGGGCTATAAGCTCAACCTTGCCGGCTGCGTGCGCGCACAGAACGACATTTACATGGTCTGCACCGATACCGCAACTACCGAGAGCAACATTGAAGACGAGCTTGCAAGCGGCAAGCTGCATCGCGGCGAGCTTGCGCGCTGCGCGGCGAATATCTGCCGCATGCTGCTTGGCAGCAACTGCTCCGAGCGATTTGCGGCCGCAGAGGCGGATGATGCAAACGAAAACTATGAGCCAACCACCGTGATTGCCGAAATCGAGCTGCCCGAAAACGGCGCCGCCTTGTCCGTGAATCTGCCGCAGGACGGTGTATATGAGCTCAAGCTTTTGACAAAAAGCCGCACCGTCGGCACCGCGCAGAATACCGTCCGCGTTGAGATCGGCTCTGCCGATGTGCTCTTCACCGTCGGCGGCGATGCCGTAAGCGATGTCAAGCACGCCCGCCTTTGCGGTGGCGAGCAGACGCTGCGCTTCTTCTTCAAAGAAGAACAGCTCGGCATCGAAAAGCTCACCGTTTTGCAATAAAAGTTCGGGAGGCCTTCATGAACGATACGGTTGCGCTTCGACTTTTTTCAAAGCTGCTTTCTCTCTGCCTTGCCCTTTGCCTTTTTGCAGGCGCGCTCTGCGCCTGCGGCGGGCAGGCGGAGCCGATTTTGCCGCACGGGCAGACAGAACAAAGCCAAGCGGAGGAAATCACAACCGAAGAGATTACCACCGCCCCGCCAAGCGCCCCCTGGCCCGCCGCCGGGAAAACCCTTACTTTTCCGGAGCTGAGCGCTCCGAGCGCCGGGCTGTATTGCCTGGAAACCAAAACGGCGCTGTATGAAAAATCCGCCGATTTTTTCGTTGCGCCCGCAAGCCTGACAAAGCTGCTCACAGCGCTTACCGCGCTTGAAAACTGCGACAAAGAAACCGCCTTTGCCGTTGGGGACGAGCTTTCCATGGTGCATTCCGGCTCCAGCCTGTGCCTTTTGGCAAAGGGGCATGTCATCTCCCTTGAGGATTTGATCTACGGCATGCTGCTGCCCTCGGGCAACGATGCGGCATGGGTCGTCGCCGTGCATACGGCGCGTGCCGTGAGCGGAGATGATACCATGCCTGCGCAGGCGGCTGCCGAGTATTTCTGCACAATGATGAACGAAAAGGCAAATGCGCTCGGCGCCGAGGATTCCGTATTTCTCTCGCCCGACGGGTGGGACACCCCGGGGCAGCACACCACCGTGCGCGATCTTGCAAAAATTACAAAAGCGGCGCTGGAAAACGAAACGATCCGGGCAGCCGTTGCATGCCCGCAGAAATATGTCGTGTTTGCCTCGGGCCATTCGATCACCTGGAAAAACACCAATCCCCTGCTGGATGCGCAAAGCCCGTATTACCGCGCATGGGCAAGCGGTGTGAAAACCGGCACAACGGAGGCGGCGGGGCATTGCCTCATCGCCTGCGCCGAGCGGCAGGGAAAAACCTATCTTGCCGTTGTAATGGGCTGTGCGGACGACGACGGACGCGCCGCGGATGCCTGTGCCCTTTTGGACCGTGTGGCAAACGGTACCGCGGAAAGCATAACCGAGCCCTAAGGAGAAACCGATGCATATCATTCAAACCGCAAAACTGAGCATAAGCCCGCAGATCCGCTTTCAGCGCATCGACGGATTTGGGGTCAACATCAACGCAAAATACTGGGGCATGGGCACGCTGAGGCCGGTGGTCGACCACCTGATCGACGATCTCGGCGCCACGCTCTTTCGCCTGGACGCCTATGGCAAAGCCAACTGGCCCGACCCGGACGACACACGCGGCAGCGCCTCCTTGCAGCGCGAAAACCTGGACCGCATTTATCAAACGCCTCCCTTTCAGAATGCACGCTCTTTGGCGCTGTATCTCAATGAGCGCGGCATTGCGCCGTATATCACGATCAGCGGGATTGCCCCTGCCTTTTTATGCGCCGCGGACCGAAAAACGCTGACCGATTTTGAAGGCTATGCGAAAATGGCGGTTGACTATGCCGCATGGCTGCGCCGCGAGGGCGTGCATTTTACCCTCTTCGGCCCGCTCAACGAAACGGACTACGGCCCGCCCGAGGGGCCCTCTCTCTCGCCCGAGGCATATGCCGCCTGCTGCGAGGCGATTGTGCGCGCGCTGGATGCAGCCGGGCTTTGCGATGTCAACTTAGTCATAGCGGAACAAGGCGATCACCACACGCCGTTTTTGCAGGCGCTGCTGCCGAATGAAGCGCTGCGCGGGCGCATTGCCGTTTGCGGCATGCATAATTATTGGGATCTTTCCATGGAGGACCTTGTCCGCTATCAGCAAAAGACCGCGCCGCAGGCGCATTTCTGGATGACGGAATTCGGAGATCTGTGCCAAAGCGCAGAGCGGGAAGATGCAATCTCATTCGCCGTGTTCCGCCGCCTTTGCCGCCTGCTGCAGGACGGCATGCAGGGCGCGCTGTTTTGGGATGCCTTTGACAATTATCACGACCACGACGAGCAATGGACCACCTACGGTCTGCTGCGTGCCGGCCTCTCCGTTTACATGCCGAAAAAGCGATACTACGCTCTGAAGCACATCTATCGCTATGTGCGCCCCGGCTTTTTCCGCATCGGCGCAGAATGCTCGGACAAGCGCATTCCCGTGCTTGCCTTTACGGATGAAAAAAGCGGAAAGCTCACCCTGGTCGGCTGCAACCCGACAAACGAAGCGATCTATCTTGATTTTGACCTTGCCCTGCGCGGCAGCGAGGTTGCAAAATACCGCACTTTTGAGGTCTATCGCACGCAGGAATACGAGGACTGCGCCAGAGTAACGGCGCATGAGATCAAGCTGGACAACCGCGACTGCACCGGGCTATGCTTTTTGGCTTTGCCGGGAAGCATTTTCACCGTTTCCGATGTATAAAAAAATCGCTTGATGCGAAATGCGTCAAGCGATTTTTTTGCTTACTTTTCTTCTTTTTTTCTGCCGTGCAGATCAAGCTTTGCTTCCTTGCCTGCCAAAAGACGCCGAATGTTTTCCCGATGCATGATCACAACGAGCAGCGCCGCGATCAAAGAAGCGCCCGAAACAAAAATCCCGGGGTCGCTCCCGTGCAAAAGAAGATACAGCCGATTGAGAAACAGCGGGTACAAAAGCGCCGCCATCACGGAGCCGAGCGACACATATTTTGTCATCGCCACAACGGCTGCAAAGACAACGACCATGACCAAAAACGCAAGCGGCTCCAGGCAAAGGATCGATGCCGCCGCAACGGCGACCCCCTTGCCTCCCTTGAAATGAAAATACAGCGGGAACATATGCCCCAGCATGCAGAACACCATGGCGCAGTATCCGCCGTCCTGCCCTGCCAAAAGCACCGCAATCAGAACGGAAAGGACAGCCTTCAGCATATCAAGCACAAGCGTGAGAATCCCCGCGCCTTTGCCGTAGGTGCGCAGCATATTGGTCATGCCCGCGTTTTTACTGCCGTAATTTCTGATATCCTCATGATATTTCGCGCGGGAAATCAGAATCGCGCTGTTGATGCTGCCGAGCAGATATGCCGCAATGCAGCCTGCCAGCAGCAAAAGCAGATATACGGTCGCATTGGTTCCTCCCTCCCCGCACAGGGTGGCATAAATGCCCATGTATCGGATTTGTCTTGCAAATTCCATCATGCATCTCCTCCGCGGCGCTTCACGATTTGCTCCTCATTGTCGCCGTGCTGCCGGATCACAAGACGGATCGGCACACCGCGGAAGCCGAACACCGCGCGCATCTGATTTTCAAGATACCGCTGATAAGAAAAATGAAACAGCTCCGCATTGTTGCAGAAAACGACAAAGGTCGGCGGGGCGACGGATTGCTGCGTCATATAATAGATCTTCAGCCGTTTGCCCTTATCGGACGGTGGCTGCACCCGCGCCGTCGCATCGGAAAGTACCTCATTGAGCATGCCTGTGGATACGCGGAAGATCGACTGCCCGTATACATAATTGATATGCTCAAACAGCTTTTCCGTACGCTGCCCCGTCTTTGCGGAAACAAATAAAATCGGCGCATAAGTCATATAAGAAAGCGCGTCGTAGATTTTCTTTGTGAAATCGCGCACGGTGGCGTTGTCCTTTTCGATGAGATCCCATTTGTTGACAACAATGATCGAAGCCTTGCCCGCCTCATGTGCAAGCCCGGCGATTTTTTCATCCTGCTCCGTGATGCCCTTTTCGGCATCGATCATGATCAGGCAGACATCTGCGCGCTCTACCGCCGCCTTGGCACGCAGAACGCTGAATTTTTCCACCCGCTCATCCACGCGGCTCTGCCGGCGCAGCCCCGCCGTATCAATAAAGATATATTTGCCGTATTCGTTTTCAAAGCGGGTATCGATCGCATCACGCGTGGTGCCCGGAATATCGGAAACGATCATTCTCTCCTGCCCGAGCAAATGGTTTACCATGGAGCTCTTGCCGGCATTGGGCTTACCGATCACGGCAACCTTGATAAAGCCCTCCTCCGCCTCCGGCTCTTCCTGCGCGGGCACAAGCTCCAAAACGCGGTCCAAAAGATCGCCCGAGCCCGTGCCGTGAATCGAGGAAAGCGCGATGGGGTCATGATCAAACCCAAGCTCATAAAATTCATAGTATTCCATAGGCAAAGCGCCGATGGAATCGATCTTGTTCACCGTGAGCACAACGGGCTTTCCGCAGCGCTTGAGCAGCATGGCGACCTCGCGGTCGTCCGATGTGAGCCCCGCCTTTCCGTCCACCATAAAGATGATCACATCCGCCGTTTCCATGGCAATTTCCGCCTGGCGGCGCATTTGCCGCGGGATAACCTCCTCGCTGCTCGGCTCGATTCCGCCGGTATCCACCAGCATCATCGCCCGCCCGTTCCATTCGATTTCATAATAGATGCGGTCGCGGGTCACCCCCGGCACATCCTCAACGATCGCAATCCGTTGACCGGCAAGCTTATTGAACAGCGTGCTTTTGCCGACATTCGGTCTGCCGACGATCGCAACAATGGGTTTTCCCATGGTGCCCCTCCTTTTACTCCGTAAAATCCGTTTTCAAAAGCGCATGTAAAAAATCCGCGCCGCTTCCGTCGCTTGTGTAAATCGGCACGCCGAGCGCCTGCTGCGCCTGTGTCAGCGTCATATCATCCAGAAAAACATCCGTATCATGCTGCAGCATGCAGCGCGGAATAAGAACGCATTCGCCCAGATCCCGCCCGCGCAGCTGCGCTACGAGATCCCCGCCGGTGACAAGCCCCGCCACCGTGACCGTATGCCCGAAAAAATCGTTTTTGATGCCGACCACATCCACCCGCACCCCGGGGGCAAGCGCCGCAAGCCTTTTTGCCTGCGCCTGCAGAAACGGCGCGGCAAGCGTGCCCGTTGCCACCGTGCGATGATGATGCAGCTGCGCAAGGGGAAAATCCTGCGCAAGATAGGGCAGCTCGTCATCAATTTCCGCTTCCATATTCGTCATGGTGCCGACGCCGTTTTCCAGCTGCTCAAAGCCCTCATAATAGGAAGCGGGCGGAAGCGGCAGCCCGGCGCACAGATAAAGCTCATCCGAGCAATAAAAAATATGCGTGCCGTATTTTTCAAAGCATTCCTGTGCAACCGCCTCCACTGCATGCACAGCCTGTTCGGCGCTTTCGCGGTCAAAGGGGCGCAACGGGCATAGCCCCTGTCGATGCTTTGTCAGCCCTGCGGGAACAACGGAGACGGAGCGCAGCGCCGGAAGATAGAAAAGCAGATCCCGCATGGTTTTAAGAAGCGCCGCGCCGTCGTTATAATCACGGCACAAAACGATCTGACAATCCAGCGCAATCCCCGCTTTTGCAAACCGCCCGAGATAGGAAAGAACCTCTCCCGCATGCGGATTTTTCATCATTTTCACGCGCAGAACGGGGTCGGTCGTGTGCACGGAGACGCGCACGGGCGACATATGCATTTCAATAATACGATCCACATCCCGCTCGGAAAGGTTCGTCAGGGTGATATAGTTTCCCTGCAAAAAGGAAAGGCGCGAATCGTCGTCCTTGAAATAAAGGGTCTTGCGCATACCGCGCGGCAGCTGATCGATGAAGCAGAAAATGCATTTGTTTTTGCAGCTGTGATGCGCATCCATCAAAAAGGTGGCAAACAAAAGCCCCGCATCCTCATATTCCCCCTTGCGCAGGCGCAGGCGATGCTCTTTTTCTCCGCGGCGATAGACAAGTTCCGGGTTTTTCTGCGTCATATAAAACTGATAGTCCAAAACATCGACGATCTCATGCCCGCCGACGCTGCACAAAAAATCGCCCGCCGCAAGCCCTGCCCTTTGTGCAGGGGAATTGGCCGTGACCCCGGTAATCTCAACCATGCCGCCGCTCCTTTCCAAAGCCTTTGAGAAAAACAAAAGCGGGACTGCCGCCCAGAACCGTTTCAGTTCCGTTTGACAGTCCCTCGCGCTTTCTCCATGACCGCCGTTTAACGGTCCTTTTCAACAAGCGTTATGCCTGTTTTTCGATGACGACCTTGCCGTCATAGGTGCCGCAAGCCTTGCAGACTCTGTGCGCAAGGACCATCTTGCCGCACTGCGGGCACTTCGTCAGAGCCGGCGCATCGATTTTCCATGTGCTGGACCGTCTTTTATCTCTTCTCGCTTTCGATACTTTTCTCTTCGGTACTGCCATTTTTATTTCCTCCCTTACTTCGTTTCGTTTTGTTTCAGCAAATCGGCCAACTTTTGCAGCCGCGGGTCCTGGCGATGCAGATTGCAATCGCACTGCCCCTCATTTTTGTTCTTTCCGCACTGCGGACACAGCCCCGCGCAATCCTCCCTGCACAAATGGCGCATGGGAAAATCCGCCTCGATCTGCTCGCGCACCGGCACATCCAGATCGATGCAGCCGTTCTCAATGAGCACATAGTCGTCCGCGTCCTCGTCGTTTACAAGCGCCATGGCTCCTGCGGTCTGCCCGATCGGCTTGTCCACCGTAAAGGTTTTTTCAAGACGCAAAGGACACAGGCAACGGGCACACTGTGTGTCATAGGATACCGTCACCTCAAGATGCAGACGCATATACCCCGCCGTGTTGATCACCTCTCCGCCAACGCGCAGCGGCTGCGAAAAGGTCACATCGGAAAAAACGAAATTGTCGCCGGCAAGAAGAAGCTTGGCAGCGTCCTGCTTATAGGCAATCGGCTCGGTTTGCCGCGCGCCGCTGAGCAGCGGAAGCATATCCAGTTTCATGCGCCACAGTCTCTCCTCTCTGCGACATTCGCTCAATATTGCATTATACTAAAGAATGCTCGTTTTGTCAAGGGAAAACTTGCGCTTTTTCAAAAACTTTCGTTTCCCCGCGCCCCGCGCGGGCAAAAGACGCAAAAATTCATAAAAAAGTCTTTTCTTTCCCGCATCTTTATGCTATACTGATGCTGTATCCATATGAATAAAGGACGGGCACTGCTTTGATAACAATCGATAAAATCTGCGTGATGAATTTTGAAAATGCACTGCGCGGCGCGCGCAACCCCATGAACAGCTGGGCAAAAAGCGACAGCTATACCGATGCAAGCGGCACATTTTGTATGGGCGAAAACGATCTTGCCCTTTGCCGCCGCCTATGCAGCGCGGGCAGCGACGAGCGCAAATTCATGCGGCAGATTCTTGTCAGCCTGGACATCACCGCCCCGCTTTATTGGTGGAAAGAATTTGATACCTATAAGGTCGCGACCGTTGCAAATTCAACCAGCACCATGCACAAAATTCATGCAAAGCCGTTTTCAAGAGACGATTTCAGCCATGACCGTCTCTCCCCCGCGGCGCTGCAGCAGCTGGATGCGATAATCGCCTATCTCGAAAAAACAAGGCTTGCCTATCTTGAAACGAAGGACAAGGCGCTTTGGTATGATATGATTCAGCTGCTGCCCTCTTCCTATGAGCAGCTGCGCACCGTCACGCTGAACTACGAAACCCTGACCAACATGTATTATGCCCGCCGCCACCACCGCCTGGCGGAATGGCATACCTTCTGCGAAACGATCGAAACGCTGCCCTATGCAAAAGATCTGATTTGCTGCAAGGACTGAGCATCGCTCCGTCAAACGATAAAAAAGGAGGCGCAGGATATGGATCGAAACCAAAACACGCGGCAGGATCTGCCCAAGCGCCCGAGCCGCGTGCATGATATTCCGGGCGCAGCCGACCCTTTTCAGGCAGAAAAAAGAATCCGTGCCGCCGCAGGCAGCACAAAAAAAGGAACCCGTTCCTCCGCGCGCCGCAAAGCCGCCGCAGGGAAATCGCCGCATCCCGCTGCGCGCCCGCTCTCCCAAAAGGAGCAACAGGAAAAGCAAACCCGCAAAAAGATCCGGCGGGCGCGCTTTCTTCTGTTTCTCGCTTCCTTTGTGATTTTGCTGCTGATCAGCGTCGGCGTTTTCTTTCTGAATCTGCATCATCATGAAAAGCCCGGCTTTTCGTATTACAATGTAAAGATCGGGGATGTAAAAAAGGGCACCTCCGTCGCCTATAAAAAAATGATGCGCAACGGCACGCTCTATGTCAATCTCACGCCGGTGCTTGAGCTGTGCGATATCGTCACCACGGGAGACACAAACGAGCTGCGCTTTACAACGGATGTTGCAACGGATGAAAATATTCTGTTCCGTATCGGCACGCGGGAAGTCGAATGCAACGGCGTTCCGGAGCATCTGGACGCCCCGTCGATTCTTGAAAACGGCGATGTCTATGTGCCGTATGACTTTTTGGCGACCTATGTCAAAGGGCTCTCCTGCTCGTATGACGAAAAAACGCACACCGTTGAAATCAAGCGCAACACCACCGACGACGGGCAGAGCTATCTCCCCGTCACCTTCCTGCTCAAGGGCAATCAGCCCATGCAGGCAGTGGATGAGGCGGCAAACTTCCCCGATTCCAATGCCATGGGGCTTTTGGCGGATGTCAGCGCATATGAGGAATATATGAACCCCCAAAACCGCGACGATTTTCTGACAATTGCCTCCGCAGAGCACCCCGTGGACTCCTCCTTTGAGCCGCAGAATCTGACGCAGGTGGTTTATCTCAAAGCCGACGGCCGGCCGCTGCAATACATGGTAGACATCGCCGAAAAGGCTTCGGAGGCGCTCTTTGCGGAGCTGCGTGCCAACGGATTTTCCGATGTGGGCATCACTGTCGGCTATGTCAGCTATTCCTTCCAGAATTACTACTATACCCACCGCAAGGACGGCGAAAGCATTGATGCCCCCGGCACAAACGATACCGTGCTCGGGCTTTCCTTCAAAATCGACTACAAGGAATCCGTGAAAAACTTCGATGCAACCGAAGCCGGAAAATGGCTCACGGAAAATTCCTGGAAATTCGGCTTTGTCAAGCGCTACCCCGCGGACAAAACCGCGCAAACCGGCTACGGCTATGTTGCCAATCAATATCGCTTTGTCGGCCGCTATCACGCCATGCGCATGCATGCAAACGGCCAATGCCTGGAGGAATATGTTGCATATTTGCAGTCCACCGGGTATCTGCCGACGGAAAATGCCGCGCAAACGGAATAAAAAACACCGCGCCCCGCACCCCTTTTTCGGGGGATGCGCAGGGCGCGGTTCTGTTTTTGTGCTCTTGTTCTTGTTTTCAAAGCGGGCGCGGCACAAATGCCTTTCCGTCAAACACACAGGCCGCGGTAAGCCCCGCCGCACGGCAATAGTCGCAGGCATCGGCAAAGCCGTAGCCGATTGTATCCGTTCCGTGCGCATCGGAGCAAAGCACAACGCGCCCGCCGCATGCGGCAAAAAAACGCAAAAGAGAAAGCCGGGGATAAAAAACGGTGCGTTTCCCGCGGAAAACGGCGCCGGTATTGATCTCAATAGGAATATCGCGCTGCGCCAGCAGCGAAAGCACCTCTTTGGCGGCTGCCTGATAGCGCAGATCTTCTTCGTCAAAGCAAGGGTCCGCCTCATTGAATTTTGCGCACAGATCAAAATGCCCGATCACATCGGCGCGGATCCGGTCCGGCAAAGCGGCCAGCGCGCGGTAATAGGCGCGGCAATAAGCATACCAATCCCCGCCGAAATGCTGCTGCACCGTTTTGCGCGAAACGGCGGGCGAATAATCGACAACGCAGCGCTCCTGCCCGAAAAACAGAGTGTGCATGGAAGCAATCACATAATCATAGCGGGAAAGATCCGCCACTGTTTCGCCGTCCGCCTCCGTGCCGCACCAAAGTGCAATGCGGTCGCCGTAAAGCGCCTGCAGCCGCGCGATTTCTGCACGATACGGCACTTCGTTTTCGGGCGGCATATGCCATGTGTCCGCATAAGGGACGGGGGCATGGGCGGAAAAGCCGATGTTTTTCGCGCCGGCCGCAAGCGCTGCCAAAAGCATTTGCTCCGGGCTTTGCCTGCCGTCGCAAAAGGTCGTATGCATATGATAATCCCCAAAGCGCGCAAGAATCTGCACATCCTTCCGTGCAATCATTTATTTTGCTCCTTTTTCTGAAGTCCCGTTTTATTGTATCACCTTCTCCGCCGCATTGCAAGATGCCGTTTGTGCGGCTTTTCTTCCTTTTTGCAAGTTTTTCCGTCTGTTTTTGCAAAATCGGCAGGCGGGGTTCTCCGTGCGCAAAAATATATCTTTTTTGTAAATATCCCGCGCACCTATTGCATTTTCATGCAGCAGCGTGTATAATTTTTCTATCGAATCATGAGAGACAGGAGTGATACCAAATGGCATTTCACAACGAATATCTGAAAGGTCTTTATGAAAGAACCTGCAAAAAGAACCCGGACGAGCCGGAATTTCTGCAGGCGGTGGAAGAGGTTTTGGAAAGTCTGGAACCCGTTGCGGAGAAAAGAGAGGATCTTATAAAAACAGGCGTGTTTGAGCGTATCGTCGAGCCGGAGCGCGTGATCATGTTCCGCGTTTCCTGGGTGGATGATGCGGGCAATGTCCGCGTCAACCGCGGCTACCGCGTGCAGTTCAACTCCGCCATCGGCCCTTACAAGGGCGGCATTCGCCTGCACCCCTCCGTCAACCTTTCCGTTATTAAATTTCTCGGCTTTGAGCAAACCTTTAAAAACTCTCTGACCACGCTGCCCATGGGCGGCGGCAAGGGCGGATCCGATTTTGACCCCAAGGGCAAGAGCGACGGAGAAATCATGCGCTTCTGCCAGAGCTTTATGACCGAGCTGAGCCGCCACATCGGCGCCGACACGGATGTGCCCGCGGGTGATATCGGTACGGGTGCCAGAGAGATCGGCTATATGTTCGGTCAATACAAGCGCCTGCGCAATGAATTCACAGGCGTGCTCACCGGGAAAGGTCTCAGCTACGGCGGGTCCCTCGCGCGCACCGAAGCAACGGGCTACGGCCTTTGCTATTTCACCGATGAAATGCTCCATGCGCACGGAGCCTCCTTTGAGGATAAAAAGGTTGTGATTTCCGGCTCGGGCAATGTCGCCATTTATGCCTGCGAAAAAGCAACGCAGCTCGGTGCAAAGGTCATTGCCATGTCCGATTCCAACGGCTATGTCTGCGATACCGAGGGAATCAAGCTGGATGTTGTCAAGCAGATCAAAGAGGTGGAGCGCGGCCGCATCAGCGAATATGCAAAGCGCGTTCCGGGCGCCGTTTACACCGAGGGCTGCAGCGGCATCTTCGGCATCCCCTGCGATATCGCCCTGCCCTGCGCCACCCAGAATGAAATTAACGAGGAAAGCGCAAGGAAGCTGATTGCAAACGGCGTCTTCGCCGTGGCTGAGGGCGCCAATATGCCCTCCACCCCCGCTGCCATCGCAGCGTTCCAGGAGGCGGGTGTGCTCTTTGCCCCCGCAAAGGCTGCCAACGCTGGCGGCGTTGCAACCTCCGGCCTTGAAATGACGCAGAACTCCGAGCGCCTCTCCTGGACCTTCGCCCAGGTGGATGCAAAGCTGCAGGAGATTATGAAGAGCATCTACAAAAGTGCCTCCGAGGCGGCGCAGGAATACGGCGTGCCGGGCAATCTTGTTGCCGGGGCAAACATTGCAGGCTTTTTGAAGGTTGCGGACGCAATGCTCTGGCAGGGCATTTGCTACTGAGCATTTCCGTTAAAACGGTTGAGAAAAAAGCCACATATCCCGAAAGGAGACGCGGCATATGTCTGTGATTATCGGCATTGATGTCGGCGGAAGCACAACCAAAATCGCCGGCTTTCGCATGGACCGCACCCTGATCGAACCGATTTTTGTTCACGCAACCGACCCCGTGACCTCCGTGTACGGCGCCTTCGGCAAGTTCACAAGCGAAAACGGGCTGCAGCTTTCAGATATTGCGCGTGTTATGATCACGGGCATCGGCTCCTCCTGCATCTCTTCCTCGATTTTTAACCTCCCCTGCACGCATGTTTCCGAGTTTCGCGCGGTCGGCTGCGGCGGGCTGTATCTCTCTGGGCTTTCACGCGCGGTCGTCGTCAGCATGGGAACGGGGACCGCAACCACTCTGGCGCAGCGCGACGGCAACGGGCATGTTCATGTGAATTATCTCGGCGGCACCGGTGTCGGCGGCGGCACGCTCATGGGGCTCTCAAAGCGCCTTTTGGCAATGGACAGCATTGAGCACATCGTTGCCCTTGCAAAGGACGGCGATCTTTCCCGCGTGGATCTGCGCGTGGGCGATATCACCTCGGGCGTTCCCCTGCCCACGGATATGACCGCCTCAAACTTCGGCAAGCTCAGCGATGTTGCCACCCCATCGGATATTGCACTTGGGCTGATCAACATGATTTTTGAAACCGTCGCCATGATTTCTCTGTTCGCCGCGCGGCAGCACGGTGTCAGCAACATTGTTATGACGGGCAATCTGACAAAGATCCCGCAGGCGGCGCCGATGTTTGAAAATCTCAGCCGCATGTTCGGCATGCGCTTTCTCTGCCCGGAGCGCTCCAATTTCGGAACGGTCATCGGCACGGCGCTCTCCTATTTTGACCCGGAAGAGCCGCAGAGCTGAGGCGGTTTCCTCATCCCAAAAGCATTTTTACCCCGAAAAACGGGCAAGCAACGCCCTTTTTCGGGGTTTTGCTTTCATTTTTGTGCAAAATGTGAATTTTTTTAGATAAAATTCGTGATTTTGCACATTTTCGATTTTTGCTTTTGTGCAAGTATCTAAGAATTGGCGAAAACGCAAAACGGTTCTTGCCTTTACGATGGCAAAATGCTATAATATATCGTAGATTTTTGATCCCCTTTTTCGGAACCGCTCCGCAAAGCGCGGGATCGTGCTTGTATGCATAGGAGGAATAATCGTACATGAAACGTTTCACCGCTATTTTATTGACGGCGCTCATGCTGCTCAGCGCAGGGCTTTGCGGCTGCGGGCTCTTTGTGGATACGGAGACCAAGGGCGCTTATATCAATGTATATATGGGTTCCGAGCTGCGCTCCTGGGATCCCGCAAAATCCCTGAATGACGCAAGCGCCGTGCAGTATCTCAGCCTTTGCTATGAAAGCATGATGAAATATGACGAAAACGGCAAGGTTGTCAAGGGCATCTGCGATACCTATGAATATGACGAAGAAACCAACACCCTTGTTTTCACCCTACGCAAAACCGCATGGAGCGACGGCCGCCGCATCAGCGCCGACGACTTTGTGTATTCCTGGAAACGCATCCTCAATCCCGATTTTTCCTGCGATGCAAAATCGTTGCTTTACTACATCAAAAATGCCCGCGCATTGAATGAGGGCACTGCAACGCTTGCCGATGTCGGCCTTGCCTCCATCGACACCTATACCCTGGAGGTTACCCTGGAGCAGGGCATAAACTACGAGCTCTTCCTTGAAAACATTGCCTCCATTGCCCTGGCGCCGGTGCGTGAGGATTATGCCTCCGTTTATGAGGACACCTGGGATCGCTCCTCGACCAACATCATCACAAGCGGTGCCTTCACCGTGAAAAACATGGAATCCGGCAAAGAGGGGCAGCGCCTTGTTCTGGAGCGCAACAAATATTATAACTGTATCAACTATGATTCCATTTCCGAAGAGATCCGCCGTGACAAATATGTCAAGCCCTTCCGCCTGATTTTCAATTTCTCCCTGAGTGAAGACGACAGAACCACGGCTTATAACTACCGCGCCAAGGACGGCGAGGTGACTCTTTCCGACGGAAAAACAACGCTGAGTGAAGCGGCTGACCAGCTGCATTATATCTCCGGCTCTCTTGCAAGCTCAAATGCCCTCGCATCCAAAGCAAAGACCGACAGCACGCTCTCAACCATGAGCCTGTTTTTAAACACCAAGAACGCATTACTTGCAAAGCAGGGCGTTCGCCAGGCGCTCTCCCTGGCGCTTGACCGTGAGGCGCTTGCCTCCGTTTATGTCGGCGCCAAGGCGGCGACCGGGCTTGTGCCAAACGGCGTATCCTATGGCAAGGTTTCTTCTTCCTTCCGCAAGGAAGCAGGCGATCTGCTCCCCGCCAATGCCGATCTTTCGGCTGCAAAATCTGCGCTTTCTTCCGCAGGCGTTTCCTCCGGAACGCTCACTCTGACCTATCGCGACACCGCGCATAACGGGGAAATTGCACAGTCGATCAAAGAAGCCTGGGAGCAGCTCGGCCTCAAAATCAAGCTCAACCCGCTGGACGCAGCGCATTTTGCACATGTTTGCTCCATTGTGGAAAAGGGCAACGAGGAATATATTGACCCGACTGTTTATACAACCACCGAAGAAATAACTACCGTCGAGGCTGTAAACGGCGAAGATACCGTTGTCACCAAAGCGCCGATGAAAGAGCTGTTCAACAACGGCAAGCAGCCAGAAATGTATTATAATTACGACATCGTGCTGCTTGATTATCAGACTCTGACACCCAGCGCATTTTCAACGCTCGCACCGTTCGCCGTCGGTTTCAGCGGAAACGCCGTTGCAACGGATTACGACGATTATGCGCCGCGCACCCATATGACCGGCTATAACAGCGAAGAATACAATGCGCTGATCGAGCAGGCATTCAAAGCAAACGACCGCGCCGAGATGAGCAAAATTCTTGTGGATGCGGAAAAGCTTCTGCTTACCGATCTGCCTGTAATCCCGCTGTTTCAGAATGCCAACGCATATCTTGCCTCCTCTGCCATCTCCGGCGAGACAAAGAGTATCAATGTATACGGCGCGCACAGCTTCACCAAGGTGTCGCAGAGCAAATTTGACAACTATATTCCGAGCGAAGAAAAAGAATCTCAGTAACCCGCTTCCACCCCCCCCGAGTGCTGCCGCCAAAATGCGGCAGCACTTTTTTTGCCCTTTTTCATATACTGGAAAGAAGCTTTTTTGAAAAGGGGAGAAGCATCGATGGAAAATGATTCTGTTTTTTCGGAAAAAGAATTCGAGGGAAAGCTGAAAATTTCTCTTTCCGCCGCCTCCGGTGCACTGCCGATTGCAGACGCAGCGGTGCAAATCAAGAAAATCGGCGACGACGGTACACGCACTCTTTTATATCTTCTCAAAACCGACAGCAGCGGTGAAACGCAAACCGTTGCTCTTGCCGCACCGAGCGCCGCACTTTCCGCTACCCCCGCACAAATCGGAAAATCCTATACCGTATATGAGGTGGAAATTTACAAAGAGGGATATTATCCCATAATCGCGCAAAATGTCGCCGTGTTTCCGGGGGTCACTTCCCTGCAGCCGTTTACCCTCCAGCCCGTCACCGAGCAGGACAAATTAAACGGCGAGGGGAGCCGTCCCATCATCATCCGCGATCTTGAGCCAAACGAACTGGAGGGCAGCTGATATGCCGGTTTCACCGCAGGTGCAAATTCCATCCCAAATCACGGTGCATCTGGGAGCAGCCGCCGATCAAAGCGCGCCGAATGTCACCGTTTCCTTTCCGGATTACATTAAAAATGTCGCAAGCAGCGAAATTTACCCCACCTGGCCGGAAAATGCGCTGCGCGCCAACATCTATGCGCAGATCAGCTTTGCGCTGAACCGCATTTATACCGAGTATTATCACTCCCGCGGATATGATTTTGATATCACAAATTCCACCGCCGCTGACCAATCCTTTGTATACGGCAGAAATATTTTTGAAAATATCTCGCAAATCGTCGATGAAATCTTCAACAGCTATGTCGTGCGGCAGGGCAGCATTGAGCCCCTCTTTACGCAATATTGCAACGGGACGACGGTAAGCTGCGGCGGGCTTTCCCAATGGGGCAGCGTTGCGCTTGCACAGCAAGGGCTCACCCCCTATCAGATTCTGCAGCGCTATTACGGCGACGATATCAATATTGTGCGCAATGTCCCGGTCAGCGGGCTGCGCCCCTCCGCCCCCGCCGCGCCGCTTGCGCTCGGGTCGGGCGGAAACGATGTCACCAATGTGCAGATTCGCCTCAACCGCATTTCAAAAAACTATCCCGCCATTCCGAAAATCAATCCTCCGGACGGCATCTACGGCGTGGAAACGGAGCAGGCGGTGCGCACCTTTCAGCAAATATTCGACCTGCCGCAAACGGGCATTGTAAATGAGGCGACCTGGTATCGCATTCAATATATTTTCGCAAGCGTAAAAATGCTGAACGAACTAACCTCGGAGGGGCTGACCCCACAGGAGGTCGGAAGCGCCTATCCGTTTGTACTGCGCTTTGGCGACAGCGGCGCCTATGTCTCCGTTCTGCAATATTATCTTGCTTTTATCGGCGCTTTCAATCCGGAGCTTCCCCCCATTGCAATCACCGGATATTTCAATGAAGAAACGCGAGACGCCGTTTATGCCTTTCAAAAATACGCAGGACTGCCCGTGGACGGAATTGTAGGAGAGCAAACCTGGAATCTTTTATTTGAAACCTATCTCTCCATGCTGGAAAGCATCCCTCAAAACGAGCGCCTCGGCGGCTATGTGCCCTTCGGCGGCACGCTGCTCAAACGAGGCATGACCTCGCCGCAGATCGGAATTTTGCAGCAGGGGCTGAATACGATCGCTTCCGTTACCCCAACGCTTACGCAGCTGAGTGTCAACGATACCTTCGACGATTTAACCTATCGTGATGTGCTTGCCTTTCAGCGGCTGAACGGCTTTGAAGAAAACGGCATTGTCGGCCCGCTTGTGTGGAACGCCGTGCAGGAGCAAAGCATTGCCATTGAAAACGGCTCGCTTCGCTCCGCCGGGCAATATCCGGGCGGTGTCGCGGCAGCGGCGCAGTCCTGAAAAAAGGAGGCAGTCTATGTCCGAGCAACCGATTTCCATGTATAATGAAAAAGCCGGCATTCTGGAGCTGCAAAACTATCTGCGCATCCTTGCGCTGTTTGATGATGAAATTCCCGCTCCGCCTCTGAGCGGCATCTATGACCGACAGACCCGCCTCAGCGTTTCGGCATTTCAAAAAATACAGCATATCGACCCTGCGTCGCCAAATGCGCCCTATGAAACCTTTTGCAAAGCGCGTGATCTTTCCGCGGAATCCCTTCGCGCCGCCGCGGCGGGCGACGGCTTTTTTGCGCTGTACGACCCGGGGGCGCTGGAAAGGCTTTCGGAATATCCCCAGCTTGTCGCGCAGATTCAGCTTGCGCTTGCGGTAGTGCGGCAAATCGTTCCGCAAATCAAAGCGCCGCAGATCAACGGCAAGTTTGACGATGCCTTAGCGCCGCAGATCCGCCTGATTCAAAAGGTATCCCGCTTGCCGCAAACGGGAATTGTGGACCGGGAAAGCTATAATGCGCTGGTCGGGCTCTATAACGCCGCCATGCGCCGCCTGCAAAGCGGGAAACCGCCCGAAAAAAGCGCTTTTCTGTTCTGAAAAAACAAAGTCGGCATTGCTTTTTTTGCGCCTTTCTGCTACAATAGGTGTCGTAGCTTTGCGGCTGCTTTTTCGGCGTACCGAAACCTGCCGCAGCGGAAAGGACAAAAAAGGACTCATGTTAAAACGCCTCTATCCTTATTATAAGCCGCATCGGCGCCTGTTTTACGAGGATCTCTGCGCTGCTTTGATTTTGGCAGCGTGCGATCTGATCTACCCCATGATCACCCGCAGCATGATCAACGATTATATTCCGAACCGCCGATTGGATCTGCTCTTGATTTTTGCCGGCGTTTTGCTGCTGATCTATCTTGTAAAGCTCGGTATGAATTATTTTGTGCAGTATTACGGGCATTTGGTCGGCGTTTACATTCAGGCGGACCTGCGCCGTGATGTGTTTGCCCATTTGCAAAAGCTGCCGCTGTCTTATTTTGACAATCACAAAACCGGCTCGATCATGTCCCGTATCATCACCGATCTGATGGATATTGCGGAGCTTGCGCACCACGGTCCGGAAGATCTGTTTATCTCCGCCGTAATGCTGATCGGTTCCTTTGCGATCATGATCAGCATCAATGTGCCTCTGACGCTGATTTTATTCTCCATGATTCCGATCATGGTCTTCTTTTCCGCCAAAATGCGTCTGAAAATGTCGACTGCGTTCACCCTCTCGCGCGAGCGCATCAGTGTGATCAATGCGTCCCTTGAAAATTCCATCTCGGGCATCCGCGTGACCAAAGCCTACAACAATGCCGCATATGAAAACGAGCATTTTGCAAAAGGAAATAAAGCCTTCGTCGCCGCGCGCACCAAAGCCTATCAGGCAATGGCGCAGTTCAACAGCGGCAATACCTTTATCAGCGACATTCTGATGATCGCGATGTATCTCGCGGGCGGCTTGTTTTTCTTCTTCGGGAAGCTGGCGCTGGCGGATTTTGTGGCGTTTTTGCTTTATATCTCAATTTTTCTCAATCCGATCCGCCGCCTCATCGCTTTTGTTGAGCAATATCAGGACGGCATTGCAGGTCTGCGCCGCGTCACGGAGATTTTGGATACCCCGCCAGAAGAGGACGCCCCGGATGCCGTCTGCCTCCCGACCGCACAGGGAGATGTCCGCTTTTCGGATGTTTCTTTTTCCTATGAGGACGGCACGAAGGTGCTGGATCACCTCTCTTTCCATGTTCCCGCGGGCAAAACGCTGGCGCTTGTCGGTCCCTCCGGCGGCGGAAAAACAACGATTTGCCATCTCATCCCGCGCTTTTATGAGGTCAGCGGCGGTGAAATTTTAATCGACGGCCATCCTCTCCCCTCGCTCACCCGCGCTTCTCTGCGGCGGCAGATCGGCATTGTCTCCCAGGATTGCTTCCTGTTCAATGCCACCATTTATGAAAACATTGCCTACGGCTGCCCGAGCGCCTCACGCGAGGAGGTCATTCATGCAGCGCAGCTTGCCAATATTGATGCATTTGCAGCCTCTTTGCCAAACGGCTATGAGACCGAGGTCGGCGAGCGCGGCGTGAAGCTCTCCGGCGGGCAGAAGCAGCGCGTTGCCATTGCGCGGGCATTTTTGAAAAATCCGCCCATTCTGATTCTGGATGAGGCGACCAGCGCACTGGATAACGCAACGGAGCAGCTCATTCAGCAAAGCCTGGAGCTCCTCAGCCACGGCAGAACCACGATCGTGGTTGCGCACCGCCTCACAACCGTGCAAAACGCAGACGAAATCTTAGTCATCACGGATGACGGCATTGCCGAGCGCGGCACGCACACATCTCTTTTGCAAAAGGACGGCATTTATGCCCTCCTTTGGAAGGGCGCGCAGCAAAACAACGACGCAAACGCGGAGGAAGAAAATAAAAAATGAAAGCAAATTGGTGGACAAAACAAACCCTGCTTGACTTTTTACTGATCACCGTCGGCACCCTTGTTTCCGCTGTCGGCATCTATTTTTTCAAATTTCCGAACCATTTCTCCACCGGGGGTGTCTCCGGTCTTTCCATCATCCTCAACGGATTATTTCCCGCAGTGAAGGCAAGCTATTTTGTCACGGGAATCAACATTGTTCTTTTGGCGATCGGGCTGATCTTCATCGGCAAGGGATTTGGCATTCGTACAATCTACGCAAGCCTTCTGCTCTCATTTTCCCTGCAGGCGCTTGAAACCTTTGTTCCGCTGCAGGGCTCCGTCACCGGAGAGCCGATGCTGGACCTTTGCTTCAGCGTGCTGCTCCCGGCCGCGGGCAGCGCCGTATTGTTCAATGTTTCCGCGTCCACGGGCGGCACGGATATTGTCGCAATGATCCTCAAAAAATACACCTCTCTTCATATCGGCACAGCCCTGTTCTGCGTTGATTTTTTGATTGCCGCCTCCTCCGGTGTCGTATTCGGGCTGCCCATTGCGCTGTTTTCCCTGCTCGGGCTTTTGGCAAAGGCATTGGTGGTAGACAACGTGATCGAAAGCATCAATCTTTCGAAATACTTCTTCATCGTCACAAAAACGCCCGATGAGATCTGCGATTATGTGCAGAATCAGCTGCACCGCAGCGCAACCATCTGGTATGCCACCGGCGCCTATACGCATGATTCCCGCTCCGTTGTTTTAACGGTGCTCAAGCGCGGACAGGCAGTCGCCCTGCAGCATTATGTGCGCAAATGCGACCCGCACGCCTTTGTGATCATCTCCAACACAAGCGAGATCATCGGCAAAGGTTTTCGCTCAACACAAGTATAAACCATGTAAAAAACCTCCTGTTTTGGGCAAACTGAATGTGATGCCCTTGACAGGAGGCTTTTTATGAATTTTTCCGATACGGAATTTTATTCCGATCTTGCAGCAGAAGAATATTCCAAAATGGAAGCGGAATATGCCGCATCGCATCGCGGCAAACCGGACGGCATCGCCTTTCGCTCTTTTTGTGAGCGCGGCATGCGCTGCGAGGAGGTCCGCATTCTCACCGCAGAGGCGGCGCTGCGCTTCGGCAAGCCGCGCGGCACCTATCTCACGCTTTACAGCGGAGTTTTATCCGAGCTTGATCGCGCGCAGCTGAAAAGCCGCGTTTTTCAGCTTGCAAAGCTCATTCGCCGTATTGCAAAAAAAGCGGCACCCGGTGCGGAGCGCATTCTTGTCTGTGGTCTCGGAAACCGACAAATGACCGCAGACGCCATCGGCCCCATGGTGACCGATCGCCTCGGCGCAACGCTGCACCTTGCCAAAACGCCGCAGCAGCTCGGCGCAAACGCGCTGCTCTGCTCCTTTTGCCCCGGGGTCGTCGGGCAAACGGGAATTGAAACGGCAGCGCTTTGCAAGGGCGCCGTGCGCGCAGCCGAGCCGGAGCTTGTCATCGTCATTGATGCGCTTGCCGCGCGGGAAAAGGAGCGGTTGTTTCAAACCGTTCAGCTTTGCGACAGCGGGCTTGCGCCCGGCGGCGGCGTCGGCAACCGTCGCTGCGCAGTCAATGCGGAAAGCCTCGGAGTGCCCGTGATGTCGATCGGGGTGCCGACGGTGATCGATGCGGGAGCGCTTTTATCCGATGTGTTGCAAAGCGCCGACTTTTCTCCGGCCGCGCTGCCTGCGGAAAACCGCGAAAAGCTGGAGACGGCATTTGCGCAAAGCAAGGCGCTGTTTGTCATGCCCGGCGAGAGCGATCTTTGGGCACGTCTGCATGCCCATTTGATCGCAAAAGCACTGACAAAGGCGTTCAGCGGTGAATTGATTGAGGAATTGTCGCACGATTATGCGCTGTAACGGTTCTTTTTTTCCATGCTTTTTCATATACTGATACCGATGAAATACGGAGGATGTTTATGAATCGCACAGAGGACGAAAGAAAAAGAGGTTCCCTTACAGCCTTGCTGCAAAAAAAGCCGGGACTTTTCAGGCTGTGCTGCTTTTACCGCGGCTTTTTGCGCGTCAGCGTAGTGCTGCTGTGCCTGTTCGGAACGCTTGGTTTGCTCGGCGGCGGCGCCTATGTGCTGTTGGAAAGCGCACGGGCGGACAGCCTGTTCAAGGCCCGGGCAAGCGCCCCCGTGCAGAGCGACACACAAACCTTTCTCGGCGCGGCGCTGCTGAAAAAATCACTGTGGCTCGGCAGTGTCAGCCCCAATGTGTTTTTACTGCAGCACGGCGGCAGCGCCCTTTTGCACAGTATGACGAATCCGGAGAATACACCGATGAAACAACTGGTGGATGAATCCGTTTTGCGGCAGGAGGATATCTATGCCTTTGACCGCGATGCCGTTCCGCCCGGGGAAAATGCCATTATCCCCATGAATCTCTCAAGACATCCCTCCCCCGGAGAAATTCTTTTTTCCAATACCACCGCGTTTTCCCTGGACGGCGCCGCATATGCCGCAGCACCTTATCCCATTGATACAAAGGAAGTGCCAACCGTTCTTATCCTACATACGCATGCAACGGAGAGCTATGCCCCGCAAGATGCAATTTCCTACAATCCGGACACCGTCAAAACACGGACAAGCGACACCGAGGCAAATGTCGTCGCCGTCGGCGATACGCTTGCCGCCGCACTGAGTGAGCGCGGCATTTCCGTGATTCACTGCCGCGAGCTTTTTGATGCACAGAGCTACCCCAAGGCGTATGAAACTGCGGCTGCCGCCATTCGCGCATATCTGCGGGAAAATCCGCAAATCGGCTATGTGTTCGATGTGCATCGGGACGCGCTGTGCCGTCAAAACGGGGATGAGATCAAGCCGCTCACCGAGATAGGCGGAGAGCCCTGCGCGCAGGTGATGCTCGTCGTCGGAACAAATGAAGCGGGCGCCAACCATCCGCATTGGGAGCAAAATCTAACGGTCGCTGCCCATATTCAATCCCGCCTGACGACGCTTTACAGCAATTTTGCCCGCCCGATCAATATCCGCAGCGCAACCTTCAACGAACAGTACACAAAGGGCTCACTGCTGCTTGAAATCGGCTCTTTCGGCAATACGCTTGCAGAGGCGCAAACCGCTGCAAAGCATTTGGGGCAGGTGATTGCCGATGTCATTCTCGGGGCGCCCTGATCCGCCCGCCTCCGGATTTTCCGTTTTTTCCGCCAAAGCAAAAACCGCCAGCCTGCGCAAAAAACAGGTTGACGGTTTTCTGTTTGGTTTTTGCATCGAAAAAGCGAGAGACAGGGCCGATTATTCTTCGGTTTTATTGTCGCTTTTTTCCTCGGGCTGCTGCTCTTTTTTCTCGGTTTCTTCCTTTGCCCATTCCTGCGCTGCCTCAACGCCCTTTGAAATAGAGCGCACCAGCGTTTTGCCGAGGTGGCTGAGTGCGCTGCCCAGCTCTTTGCCTGTTGCCTTCCAATCTTCCTTGAGTGCCATATGCTTTGCTCCTTTCCGAAATGCATCGAATATGCAAACAGACTCGGAGATGTTCTCCGAGCCTGTATGTTAAAAAAGTTATCTCTTGGAGAACTGAGGTGCGCGACGGGCAGCCTTCAGGCCGTACTTCTTTCTCTCCTTCATTCTCGGGTCACGCGTGAGGAAGCCTGCGCGCTTGAGCGGAATGCGGAAAGTTTCGTCTGCCTGGAGCAGCGCTCTTGCTACGCCGTGGCGGATCGCGCCTGCCTGACCGGAGAAGCCGCCGCCCTTGACGGTGCAAATGATATCATATTTGCCGACTGTGCCGGTGACTTCGAAGGGCTGGTTGACGATAAGCTTCATCGTTTCAAGACCGAAATATTCGTCAATGGAACGACCGTTGATCGTGATTTCGCCGCTGCCGGGAAGTACGCGGACTCTGGCAATGGATTTCTTTCTTCTGCCCGTTCCGTAGAAATAGGGCTTTGCACTGGTATACATATTCGTTTACTTCCTTTCCTGATTATTCACCGGTATAGGGCACGGGCTTTTGTGCCTGCTGCTTATGCTCACTGCCTGCATAGACCTTCAGGCGTGCCATGCTTGCCGCGCCGATGGAATTCTTGGGAAGCATGCCCTTGACTGCGAGCTCCATAGCGAGCTCCGGCTTGGTTGCCATCAGGGTGGAATACTTCACTTCCTTCAGGCCGCCGATATAACCGGAATGGCGATAGTAGCGCTTCTGTTCCAGCTTTTTGCCGGTCAGAACAGCGTCTTTTGCGTTGATAATGATGACGAATTCACCGCAATCAACATGCGGCGTGAATTCCGGACGATGTTTGCCTCTGAGAATATTTGCGGCAAGAACAGCCGTCTTACCCATGGGCTTGCCTGCGGCATCAATCACATACCACTTGCGATCCAGGGTTTCTTTCTTTGCCATATAAGTGGACATTTTCGTTTCCTCCGTTAGGTTCTTTTGCAAAGCCGGGCAGCCGTGACACGGCGCCGCCCATGCTTTCTATTACAACAAGCAAAATTATAACATACCGCTTTTACCTTGTCAATAGCTTTTTTCGATTTTTTCCGAAAAATTCAATTTATCTTGGCAATAGCTTTGAATATCTCTCTATATCTCTCGTTTTCTCTCCGTTTTGTGCATGCCTCGGCACACTTTTTTCTTGCAATCTTTTGTAATTTTTGCTATACTGATTGCGAAAACCCGATAAGATATAAATAAGGAGAGGAAGGGACGCCATGAAACCGTTTTTTGCACAAGCCTTTCGCTGCTTTTTATGCCTTTGCGTGAGCTGCTGGACGGCGCAGCTTGCCGTGATCGTGTGCACCGTTGCACTGAACAGCCGCGTTGAGGTAAAAACCCTGCATATTTTAGCTGCCCTGCTGTATGCGCTGATTTGCAGCGCTGCGCTGTTTTTTCTTTCGTTTCGCCTTGGCTTTCTGCAGGACAGCGCACCTGTGCTGCGCTCTCTGTTTGCCGGCGCTTTTGCCTGCGGTATCATGCTGCTGCTTGCCCTGCTCACCCGCTATGCGGAATTTTTCAGCGGCGGCGCGCGCGATCTTATTTGGCTTATCGCCCGTGCAAATGGAACGCCCTATATTGACCTGGAAAGCATTCCGGATCATGCCGTATTGCAGGGAATGCTGCTTTATTTTCCGATTTATATCCCCATGCCGCTGTTCGGCAGACTGTGCGGGCGCGCCCATAATCACGCAAAAAGCCGCCGTTTTCTGCGGCAATACGGCACAAAAAGCCAGAGGCAAGATGCTGCCGCACCGAAAAATTGAGCACAAACGGAATCGACCGAACTTTTTTTCTAATTCGGTCGATTTTTTTTTTGCAAACCGCTTGACAAACACATATGAGCGTGCTATCATATGAATGTAAGTTCAAATGAATACAAATTCAAATGTTTTGAAAGGAGCGTTTCCTATGCCAAAACAATGTGAGCAAAACGAATCAACACAGCTCCCCCCCCTGCACCGGGCGACGGATGAGCTGATCTGCGACCTTGCCGATCTTTTCAAAATATTCGGGGATACGACCCGCATGCGTATTTTGTATGCGCTGCAGGAGGGCGAAATGAGCGTCGGCACCATATCCGCAGCACTTGGGATGACGCAGTCGGCAATTTCCCATCAGCTCAAGGTGCTGAAAAGCAACAACCTCATCACCAATCGGCGCGAGGGAAAAACCATTTATTATTTTCTGGCAGACGACCATGTGCGCACCATTGTTGCCATGGGATATGAACACTTAACGGAAGAATGAGAGAGGTAGAAAAATGAAAAAAACATTTGAGCTCGAAGATTTGGATTGTGCAAACTGCGCGCTGAAAATGGAGGAAGGCATTGCCACCATTCCCGGGGTACAGAATGTTTGCGTCAATTATATGACTCAGCGCCTGACGCTGGAAGCGGAGGATGCCGCATTTGCAAAGATTCTGAAGGAGGCTGTCAGAGTCTGCCGTCGGATTGAGCCGGACTGCACGATTCTGCTTTGATGCATGATGAAACTGACAAAAAAACAGAAAAAACAGCTTATCCAAATTCTCACAAGCGGCGTTTTGCTTGCCGTCGCCTCCTTTCTGCCGCTTGACGGGATATGGCAGGCGCTTGTGTTTGTGCTGCCGTATGCCGTGATCGGCTACGATGTTTTGATCGATTCCGTGCGCGGCATTTTTCGCGGGCAGCTTTTGGATGAAAAGTTTCTCATGGCGATTGCAACCGTCGGCGCATATGCGCTGAAGGATTACAGGGAAGCCGTCGCCGTCATGCTGTTTTATAAGGTCGGCGAGCTGTTTGAGTCCATCGCTGTCGGAAAAAGCCGCCGCTCCGTGCGCTCTCTGATGCAGCTGCGCCCCGACCATGCAACAGTCATGCGCGGCGGCGAAGAGCTCATCCTCTCCCCCGAAGAAATTGCCGTTGGCGAAGAGATCATCGTGCGCCCCGGCGAGCGCATCCCGCTGGACGGTGTGATTCTGGAGGGGCAAACCAGCATTGATACCTCCGCACTGAGCGGAGAGAGCATGCCGCGCGACGCAAAATGCGGCGATGAGGTCCTCAGCGGAACGGTCAATCTCAGCGCAACGCTGCGCGTTCGGGTGACAAAGCCTGCGTCGCAAAGCACCGTTACCCGCATCATGGAGCTTGTGGAAAACGCATCCTCCAAAAAAACGCGCTCCGAAGCATTTATCACGCGCTTTGCCCATTATTATACGCCGATCGTTGTCGGCGCAGCCGTGGTGCTTGCCGTTTTGCCGCCGCTTTTGCTGCATGAGCCGTTTGCAAAATGGCTGGAGCGCGCGCTGCTTCTCCTCGTTGTTTCCTGCCCGTGCGCGCTTGTGGTCTCCGTGCCGCTGAGCTTCTTCAGCGGAATCGGATGCGCCTCGCGCAAAGGTATTTTAATCAAAGGCTCCGGCTATATGGAGCAGCTGGCAAAGCTCGGCGTTTGCGTGTTCGATAAAACCGGAACGCTGACCAAGGGGCAGTTTTCCCTCACGGAGGTGCATGCGCAAGACGGAGACAACGACGCGCTGCTTTCCATGGCTGCCGCTCTTGAAGAAAACTCAAACCACCCCATTGCACGCTCCATCGTTTCCGCCTGCCCGCCCGAGCGGCGCTCCGCCGTATCGGAATTTACGGAGCAGCCCGGCCTTGGCGTCAGCGGAATTTTGGACGGCGCGCATATCTGTGCCGGCAACCGCGCCCTGATGGAACATCTCGGCATTGTCCTGTCCGAGGAAGAAAGCGCAGGGACGGTCATTCATGTGGCAAGAGAAAACGAATATCTCGGCTATCTTGTAATTGAAGACTGCGAAAAGGACGAAGCAAAGCAGGCGCTTGCCGCCCTGCATACCCAAGGTGTGCAAAAGCTCGTGATGCTCACGGGCGACCGCGAGGGTGCGGCAAAAGCAGTTGCCTCGCGTCTTGGAATCGATGAATATCATGCCTCCCTGCTCCCGGGCGATAAGGTCGGCTATGTCGAAGGGTATCTTGGGAAAACGGGCAGCGTCGCCTTTGTCGGCGACGGCATCAACGATGCCCCCGTGCTCTCCCGTGCCGATGTCGGAATTGCCATGGGTGCCATGGGCAGCGATGCGGCGCTGGAGGCTGCGGATGTGGTCCTGATGCAGGATAAGCTGACGGCGCTTCCGCTCGCAGTGCGCATCAGCCGCAAGACCAAACGCATTGTGATGGAAAATATCGTTGCCGCGCTTGCCGTCAAAGCGGTAGTGCTTGTGCTCGGTGCACTCGGCGTTGCAAGCATGTGGATCGCCATTTTTGCGGATGTCGGCGTTTTGATTCTCGCCGTGCTCAACGCAATGCGCGCGCTCACCATCAAAGACTAAGTGAAATAAAGATGCCTGCAGCGGGTGTAAAAAGCTCCGCCGCAGGCATTTTTTATTTTTGCTTTTCCCTTCTTGCATCCATGCGATGCCACAGCTGCAGCAACGCATAATCAAGCAATCCCGCCAAAATGATTCCCGCGGCAATGCCGATTGCCGCATCCATGGTGCAGCGCAGCGATTCAAATGCTTTCCCGTAATCACGCGTGATATAGGAAAACACCGTTTCGTAAAGATAGCGCCCCGGCACAAGCACCATGAGCACCAGGGTCAAAAGAACCGTGCTCGGGCAGCGCAATACGCGCGCCATCAAAGAGGCGTATGCGCCCGCGACACAGGCGGAGAGCAGCGCCGTGACCAAAAGCTCAAGCTCCGTATATTGCGTCAAAACCGCATAAAACGCCGTTACAAAAAAAGAGCCGATTGCCGAAAACAAAAGTTCGCGCACGCCGGAATGAAACATAAGCCCATAGCCGATGCACCCGACCACTCCTGCCAAAACCAAAACAAGAATCGTATTCATCGGACAAGCCCTCCGAGCAAAAGCAGCGCCGCCGCATAGCCAAAGGCAATCATAGCGGCGAGCAGCAGGCATTCCATCACACGCATTACCCCGGAGAGCAGATTTCCACCGAGCATATCCCGCAGGGCATTGCCAAACGCAAGCCCGGGAATGAGCACCATAATAGTGCCGATGAGCACCGGATCCAAATGCGCCCCGATACCGAGACGAATCAGCAGAATTGAGCAAACCCCCGCTGCGAACGCATTGAGCACCGTATATGCCATGCGGTTAAAGCAGGCAAGGCGATGCCGATCGAGAAAAATCATAAGCAGCCCGACCAGCCCCGCGCAGACGCCGTCCCGCAAATTTCCGCCGAAAAACACGGCAAACGCTGCCGCAAGCAGCGCGCCGCCCGGATAAGAAAGCCACTCGGGATAGGGCAGGCTTTGCATCGCCTTTGCGATTGCCTGCGGCGCATCGTCTGCCGAAAGCTCCCCCGCGCACAGGCGGCGGGAAATTTCGTTGAGGCGCTGCAGCCGATATAAATTCACCTGCGCCGCGTCGTTGATGCGCCGCATCAGCTGCGCCGTCGAGCCATCCGGCATGGTCAGCCCCGCCTGCAAAAGATTGGTAATACAAAACACCTGCGCATCCGCCGCCCCCAGGGCAAGACAGATCCGGCTCACGGTATCCTCCACGCGGAAGATTTCCCCGCCGCTGCGCAGAATTCCCTCTCCGACCGAGGCAGCAATCGCAAGAATTGCATCGCCGCTCAGCGGTCTTTCCGATTTTGCCTGTTCCATGCCGTCACCTCACCGTGATTGTGATTTGAATAAAGCAAACGGGTCCCTCAACGGTACCGTTTCCAAAACCGAAATACCGCAGCGGCGCGCAAGCGCCAGGCAAGCCTCAATTCCATCCGTATCCCGTAAAAAGCCGATTTCATGCGCATCACACCCGATCACGGCTTTTGCCCCCGCCTTTGCGGCCAGGCGGAAAAACCGCTCGCTCGGATAGCAGCGCCCGCCGCGCAGCCCCAAAAGATTGATTTCCAGCGGGTTGCACTCCGCCGCGCAAAAACGGCACAAGCGCTCCATTTCTGCGCAATAGACGGCATCCTCGCCGCAAAACTGCGGAAGATCCGGATGCGCAAGATAGGAAAAACAACCGGTGGAAAGCCCCTCTGTCACCTGATCGACCCATGCATGCAAAGTCGCCCCGTCGGAAAACGGCGCGCCGACATAAAGACCGTCATATTCGTTCTTTGTCAGATGCTGCCCCAAAATCAGATAGTCAATCGGAAACTGCTGCAAAAACCGCACATTTTCCGCAAACAGCGCCGGATAATATTCCGCTTCAAACCCGATCAGAATTTCGATTCTTCCGCGATATTCCTCCCTCAGGGCAAGCAGCGTGCGGACATATTCCTGCGTTTTTTCCCGCTCCATGCGAAAGGAAGAGACATAGCCTCCGGGAAAGGCATAAGGCACATGATCGGCAAAGCCGAGCGTTTTCATACCGATTGAAAGAGCTGCCTCAATATATTCGCGCTCCGTTCCGAAGGCATGATGGCAGCGCGCAGTATGCGTATGATAATTTGCGAGTATCGGCATCGTTATCTTCTCTTTGTTTTCTTTTCATGCAATGCATGCCCCGGGTTCTGCAAAAGGCAGATCTCCCGCCCCGGCTGCAGCACCACGACATTTTTGGTCAATGCCCCGTTTTGCATCGGATTTGCAAGCATGGTGCAGTATTCCCCGCCGTCCAGCACAACGGAATATTCCGGGGAATCGATTCCCTTTCCGTCGTCGTCGCAGCCGTGTGCAAATACATTCCCCGTTACCGTGACATTTCTGCATTGCGTCAGGCGCAGATGGGCGCTGTCGTATACATCCGCAAACGGCGTTTCCATTGGATTGCCGCTGCGGCGGAAAAGATTACCTGTCACGGTAACCTCGCCGACGCAATCGGGATAATTTTTCCTGCCAAAGAGATTGTTCGTGCCGCGGCTGCCAAGGCTCAGCCCGGGGCCACAGGAGCGGTCAAAGCAGTTGCCCGTAATATTCAGGCTGTCACCGTTGCCGATCTGCACGCCTGCGCAGCGGTTCCATTCAATGCGGTTTGCCGTCAGCGTCACGGAGGAGCAAATCGCTCCGCCGCGGATCCCGCAGTTACAGTTTCCGCTGAACCAGTTGTCGCAAAGGAAAGCGTCCCATCCGTCCAAAAAAAGCCCCGCGCCGCGGTTGAAAGCCAGGTGGCTTTGGCGTACGCTGACGCACCATGCATGCTTAAAATGCAGCCCGTCTCCGGAAAAATGCGCCACACGGCAGTTCTCAATGCACACGGCATCCTCATGCCCGCCGCCGTTATATTCGGAATAGCAGATCATCAGCCCGTGCACGCCGTTGCCGAGCATGCCGCCCTCAAGGCAAAGCCCGCGCACACTTGCATTTGCCGCATGGGAAAGATTCAGAAGGCATGCGGCGCCGCCGTCGCGCAGAAGAAAAGTCGCCGTTCCGCTTTTGCCGAACCCCCAGGCATCCTCCGCGCGCAAAACGGTCCCCGCATGCATATGCAGCTCCCCCGTCAGATATGTCCCCGGCGGGACCGCAACCACGCCGCCGACCTCGCCCGCACGGTCCAGCGCCTCCTGGATCGCCGCGGTGGCATCCGTTATGCCGTCCGGCACAGCGCCAAGCTGCGTGATATCAAACACATTCCGCATTCGTTTCCCCCGCTTTTCAAAAAGCCTGCACCAAGGCACGGCGCATTTCTCAATTTCAATGCTTAGTATACCACTTCGGCTTCCCCTCGTCAATAAAACAGGCAAAAAACCGCTCCGCATCCCCCTTTTTGGGACAATGCGGAGCAACTTTTTTCTGTTTTCTTTTTTTGTTACTTTCCGGTCACAGGCGCCAAAACGGATTCTTCCAGCTGTTTCGTCCAGGCATCCACCGCTTCACGCGTCAGCCCCGGCATAGCAAAGATCAGCGTATCCGTGCCCTCTCCGAGGATGTTTTCATTCAAATCCCCATGGGAAAAGGTCAGGCTGACATAAGCCTCCCCCTCTGCGGGTGCGCGGCGTTCCGCGTGTGCCAGGAACGGAAGCTGTTCCATGCAGGGGGCAAAGGAATCCCAGAGGATGCCGTCCGCAGCATCATACGTTCTGACGGTAATCTCCCATGCAAATTCTTCTCCCTCCGACGGGATACAAAAACGAACATTGTATACCGATCCGTCCGCCTCACCCCCCGTTTGCACAAGCGCGAGGAACGCGTCGCTGATCAGCGCATTGCGCTCATATGCAATCTTTGCAAATTTTGCAAAGGCACGCGGCGTTGTTTTTGCGCTGAGCGGAAATTTCAGCCGATACTGGTTTCCCTGAAGATATACGGTGCAGCCGAGCATGCTGCGTCCACCGTCGTTCTCTGCGCGCAGCGCATACCATGTTTCAAATGAAAGCGATTCCACCTCCCGCCGAAGCGCATCATACACCGCCTCGGATCCATCCCAGGCAAACTCCTCTTCCCCGATGGAAAGCGTAATGTTTCGCACCGCATCAACAGGCGGCAGATTCAGATAAGCCTCGGCATACTTTTCGTTCTTTGCATATGCCGCAACCACTTTGTCGTTTTTGGGACCTCCGCTGAGAGTGATCCTGCGCCTACAGCTCCCACCTGCGGTCTTCAGCACCACGGTATACCGATACTCTGTGGAGTAAAACCTCGTCAGATCACTTCTTTTTTTCACCGCGGCTACCTCATCGCAAAGCTCCACCGCAAACAAATCGCAAATCTCTCTGTCCTTGATTTCGATCTTGCCCGCCTTTGCGGCAGCGTAGACATCAAACGCTTCCTGTTGCGCCCCTGCAACGATGCAGACGCTTTGCACCTCCCCGGGCTGTGGCGTAAACGACAGCACCTTTGCGCTCACGCCGTACATCAGCCCAAGCAAAGCGGCGTTGAGCGCAATGCCAAGGACAAAGCCCGGCAGCGCACGCAACAGATTGCGAAAGCGCTTTGTAGTGATCAGCTCATAGGCAAAATACGCAATCGCCGCGGCACCGTAAAGGATCAGATATGCAAGGGCACCTGAAAAATTCTTCTGCCTGTATACCTCGCTGAACAGAAGCGGCGTGATCGGCAAAGAAATTGCACAAAACACCAGCACGCGGAACAGCGACTGCATTGCACGACTCGGCGCGGAGCACCCGGCAGTTTCGCTGCGCCTGCGGCAAAAGCACACGCCGCCAAGCAGGAAAAACAAAACGACAAGCACACCGCAATATAGATACGGCGCGGCACTGTCGGGCGTAAATTCCACACTGCCCGGTGCCACAAAAAGCGAAGAAACAAACAGCTGAAAATATGCCATCAGCCCAAGATTATAGTCCGGGGATAAAAAACCGTTCTGCCCGAAGGTCGTTATGCGCAGCACATTGTCAAGAATCTGCGTGATGCTGTAAATCAAAATACGCGGCGCAAACAGCGTCATTCCACCGACAATAAGCGAAGAGAAAAATGTGCCCGTGATGCATTGCGCAAACACAACGACCGCCGTGATCTGCAGCGCCGCCGTAAGCATGCAGAGAGCCTGCATCAAAACCGATGCGGCGGAAAGAGAGAAGTGCGGCAGAAGAGAAATCGTGAGCCACCCCGCGCCGATCGGCACTGCCGTTAAAAGCACCAGCCAGGTGCAAAGCGCGGCTGCGACGGAGCAATAAAGGCAGCGTCGCGTCACGGGGAGCGCATGATAAAAATCTGAGGTGTTGCGATGGCGCAGAAAGGAAAACGCGATCCACGCAAGCACCGGCGCACCGACAGTCGGCACCAGAATCATAAACGGCAAAAGAGAAAACGCCGTGGCAAAAACGGTATCGCTTGCACTTGCATGCATGGTGATGGGGTAAAATACCGCACCGAGCAGCAACACAATGCCTAAAATACTGCCAGCCCGCAGCATACGGCGCATGCTCTCACGATATACGCCGGCAGAAAAAATTCTGTTTTTCATCTTGCACTTTCCTCCTTATGACAAATTGAAGGCATAGCCCATGGTTTCCATCTCATAGGTGAACACTTCTTCAAGCGAAAGAGGTAAAATATCGAGAACGCTCGGGCAAAGCTTTTGCAAGGCCTGCGCCACAGCCTGACGATCCCCCTTGACGATGAGATTCGCAACGGAACCCTGCTTTGTAAAATGCAGCAGCTCCATGCCTGAAATTCCCTCAAAGCGTGTGCGGTCATAAGCATCGGGAAATGCAATCTGCACCTTAAAATGCTTTGTTTTCAGGCTTTGCACCTCGCTCTGCACTACGATGCCGCCGCGATGCAGAAGCGCCAGCTGGTCGCAGGTGTCCTCCAGCTCCCGCAGAGAATGCGAGGTGATTACGGCGCTTGCGCCGCGGTCCAGAACATCCTTGCAGATCAGGCTCTTGACATAATTGCGCACCACAGGATCAAGCCCGTCAAAGGTCTCGTCAAAGAGAATATATTCCGGGTCGGTGCAAATGGCGAGCACCGTTGCGCATTGGCGCTTCATGCCCTTGGAAAAGGTTTGAATGGGTTTTTGCAAATCCAGGTTCAGCTCTTTGCAAAGCGCCTCGCACCGTGCACGGTCAAACGAGGCATGCAAATTTCGATACATTGCCATCATGCGCGCAACGGTCGCACCGGCAGGAAAATAAAGCGCGTCCGGCACAAAGGCAATTTTCGCTTTTGCCGCCGGGTTTTCGTAAAGCGGCGCGCCGTCAAGTGAAACCGTGCCGCTGTTTGGACGGTAAATGCCGCTGAGGATGCGTAAAAATGTGGATTTTCCGGCGCCGTTTGAACCGACCATGCCGTAAATGGAGCCGCGCTCAATGCGGCAGCTGACATTTTCAAGTGCCCAAAATCCGTCAAATTGCTTGCTGATATTTTGCGCTTCTATCATTTGGTTCCCTCCTCTTGAAAAAGCGTTGCGCCCGACTGATATCCCTGCTCGGCGCTCTGCAGAATTTCTTCCCATGTGATCCCGGCCTGCGCAAGCTCTGCGCAAAGCGCCCGAAGCTCCTTCAGCCGCTCATGCCAAAGCTTTGCCAGCACCTGCTGCGCATCGGGGCAGATAAAATAGCCCCGCCCGGGCGCTGCACTGATGATGCCGCGCGCCGCAAGCTCGGAAAAAGCCTTCAGAATGGTGTTGGGGTTGATGCCGAGCTGCACGGACAAGCTACGCACCGACGGCACCTGGTCCCCCGGATGCAGCACGCCCTGCACCACAAAGCGTTCCAGCTGCGAAATGATCTGTTCATATACGGGGGTGCGGGACAACGGGTCAATGATAAACACGGCTTTCCTCCTCTCCTGTGCATTGTTTTGCGTTATATGTGAACTATAACACCTATATAATATCATGCACATATCGCTTTGTCAAGCATAATTTTTTCAAAAAAAGATGCCCCTTCCGCAGAAGAAGCATCTTATCAACATTGTTCCTGTTTATTTTGCCTGCAATGCGTGCGCATACGCCTCTTTCAGAGTCTTGATCTGCGCCGCAAGCTCCGCCTCGGTAATATCTCCCCAGGGACGAACCCCCACATAGCAGACCGTAGAAAGATAGTGCAGCGTATTTGGGCACATATCGGGGGAATAATTGTGGTTGAGGTTTTTGTTTGCCTCCATCTTATAAGGATCCATCAGCGGGTGCAGCGCGCCGCGCTTTTCCATAATGCAATCCCAGTTGCTGTATACATGCTTGCCGGTATTGATCGGCACCGTGCCGTATACGCCGGGATAGGTTGCAAATGCCTCCGCCTGCGCGCGCGTTTCAAAGCGCACGGGGAAAACGACATTGCAGTCGCCGTTGGCATCGTGAGAGGGCAAAAGCGGCATCACTCCGCCGAGCTCATCGCGCAGAATCTTGCCGCTATGGCGCAGATCACGAACGATACCGTCCAGCTTTTTCAGCTGCTCGCGCATGATGGCAGCCTGAATTTCGTTGGCGCGGTATTCCACACCGCCAAATGTCGGCTCATGAATGCCGTCCATCTGGTTGCCGAAAAAGGCGATGGCAGAGCTGTCATGATAGATCAGCGCGCGCTCGTAAATGGTGCGGTCGTTTGTCAAAAGCGCGCCGCCCTCGCCCGCGGAAATGATCTTGAAGAAATTGAAGCTGAAGGTCCCTGCATCGCCGATGGTGCCGAGCCGCTTGCCGTGATAGGTCCCGCCGTTGGATTGACAGGCATCCTCCAGAATCTTGATGGCGTGCTTTTTTGCAAGCGCCGTCAACGGCTCCATATCACACGGGAAGGACTGAATATGTACGGGGATGATCGCCTTTGTGTGGGAAGAAATTTTTTTCTCACAGTCCGCAACATCGATTGTCAGCGTTTCGTCGCATTCGCAAATAACCGGAATCGCGCCGACGGCAAGCACCGCCATCGCCGTTGCAATATAAGTATATCCCGGAACGATGACCTCGTCCCCCGGTCCGATTCCCATACCGATCAGCGCGCTGATAAGCGCTGCCTTGCCGCAGGTCATATAAAGCGCATACGCAGCGCCGGTTTTCTCCCGCAGCTCCAGCTCGAAATTCATACATTCCTGAAGCGGACCGTCGTTGATTTTGAAAAGCTGCCCGCTCTCGATTACTTTCTTCACCGCATTGATTTCTTCCTGCCCGATTCGATACATGGACCGTTCCTCCGTTCCAAACAATAAAAAATATGTTACATTTATTTTACCGCCCCCGAAAAATTTTGTCAATAGAAAAGCGTAACTTTGCGCCTTCGCCGCATAAGCGGCGCGCAAACGGCAATATACTGAAACGAAAGGAGGCGCGCCATGGAAAAGCCGTTTCGAAAACAACTTACAGAGCCCTCCCCCTCGCTTTTGCGGCGGTTGCTCTTTGCCTGCCTGTGCGCTGTTCTTTGCGGCGGGGCGCTGTTTTTGTTTTTTCGCTATCTTGCGCTGCCGCTTTTACCGTTTGCCCTTGCGTTTTTGCTGGCGGGTGCATTGCAAAAACCGCTGGATCTGTTAACGCGCAGACTGCGGCTGCCGCGCGGCGTGCTCGGCGGCTTTTTGGTCACGGTGCTGTTTTTCGGCTTCGGTTTTCTGCTGTATGAAATCATCGCCGCGCTGCTCTCCTTTTTCGGCGGCCTTGTTTCCGACCATGCCGCATCACTACGCGATGCCGTGAATGCCGCCGCGGAGGCGCTCAAAGCGCAGCTCTCCCGCCTGCCGCTGTTTTCTGCGGACGGTAAAAGCACATTTTTCGAAAAGCTGTTTTCCGGGGTGGATTCCGCGGGGAAAAGCGTGCTGCGCTCCGCAACGGAATCGCTCGGGGCAAAGCTGCCCGTGTGGCTTTCCGCGCTTGCCGCCGCCGTTCCGAAAATCGTCATTTTTCTTATTGTCACCTTCATCGCCTCAATCTGGATCACGGCGGATTACCCGAGAATCTGCGCATATTTTTGCAAAATGCTTGATGGAAAATCTCTCGGAACCGTAAAAAAGGTGCGGTTTCATGCGCTTGCGACCCTGCGCAAGAGCCTGCGTGCCTACGGGACCCTACTGCTTCTCACCTTTGCACAGCTGTGGCTCGGACTGTTTTTGCTCGGCATTGAAAATGCGGCGGCTCCTGCCGCGCTGATTGCCGTTGTCGATATTTTGCCTGTTCTGGGGACAGGCACGGTGCTCATCCCCTGGGCGCTGCTCTGCCTTGCAACCTCCCGCGTGCATCTTTGCATCGGGCTTTTGATTCTGTATGCCGTGATCACGATCGTGCGGGAGGTCGCAGAACCGAAGCTTGTGGGAAAATCCATCGGAATGTATCCGCCGCTGACGCTGCTTTCCATGTATCTCGGCATGAAGCTCTTCGGCATTGCGGGGCTTTTTTTGCTGCCCCTTTCCCTGCAGATTCTCCTGTGCCTGCGGCGCAGCGGCAAACAGGGGGCGGATTGTTGATGCGCCTTTCTGCAAAAATATCGGTCAGCCCTTTTTTGCTTTTATATCTTTCCGTCGTTTTTCTTTTGTTTCCGCCGCAAAGCAGCGCCGCCTTTTTGCTTGCGGCGGTGCTGCATGAGGGCGGGCATCTGCTCTGCCTTTTCGCTCTGCGCGCTCCCTTACATAAAATTCGATTCTCCCCGGGCGGTGCTGCCATTCTCACAAGCAGCGCCACTCTTTCCTATTCCGCAGAAGCGGCGCTGTATCTCTGCGGCCCCATATGCAATCTCTGCGCCCTTGTGCCCTCTCTTTTTTTCTCTGCGCCGTTCTTTTCGCTGTTTTTTGCGGCAAATCTTCTCAGCGCCTGCTATAATCTGCTTCCGATTCTCCCGCTTGACGGTGCAAAGGCGCTTTTCTGTTTGCTTTCGCCGCGACTCGGAGAACAAAAGGCATACCGTATTCTGCGGCGCATCGGCAGCGGCTGCGGCACCGTTTTGCTGTTGTTTGGCATATGGCTTTTGCTTTCTTCGCTGCATGCACCGCCCGCCGCAACGCTCGGAGCACTCTCTCTTTTTTTCGGGGCGTTGGGGCTTTTTTTCCTCGGCATTCCGGGCGGTGCACCGCGCCGCGCATACGCGAAAAGCCCCTCAAGGAAAAAAGAGAATTCAAGAGGAAAACGGAGTATTTCACAGAAAACCGCAGATTAAACCGAATTAAATCCGACTGTTTCCGTCTCTTTCAGTTTTTTCCCGAAATTTCATGATTTTTTCGGAAAAAGTATTGCATTTCTATATAGAATCTGTTAGAATATATGCAAATTTGTCGAATGCGGCACGGAAAGAAGGTTTAAACCCCAAAATCACGGCTCTGTGGCAGGTTTCATTTTATCACGGTAAAGGAAGTAGAAATGAACACTAACAAAATCATCGAACTCAAAAACATCTCTATGGAATTTAACGGAGAACAGGTTCTCAAAGGCATCAATCTTGAAATTCACGATAAGGAATTCGTGACCTTTCTGGGCCCCTCCGGCTGCGGCAAAACGACAACACTGCGAATTATCGGCGGCTTTTTGACCCCCGACAGCGGCGATGTTCTTTTCAACGGCAAGCGCATCAACGATCTGCCCCCCTATAGGCGGCAGGTCAACACCGTTTTTCAGAAATATGCGCTGTTTCCGCATCTGAATGTCTACGAAAATGTGGCATTCGGGCTGCGGGTAAAAAAACTGCCCGAAAAAGAAATCTCACCGCGTGTGAGGGAGATGCTGGAGCTGGTCGATCTGCGCGGCTTTGAGCGCCGCTCGGTCAATGTGCTCTCCGGCGGGCAGCAGCAAAGAGTTGCCATTGCCCGCGCGCTGGTCAATCATCCGAAGGTCCTGCTTTTGGACGAGCCGCTCGGCGCACTGGACCTGAAGCTGCGCAAGGAAATGCAGATTGAGCTCAAACGCATTCAGCAGCGCCTGAACATTACCTTTATTTATGTCACGCATGACCAGGAAGAGGCGCTGACCATGAGTGATACGGTCGTTGTCATGAAAGACGGCATCATTCAGCAGATCGGTTCTCCGCAGGATATTTACAACGAACCGGTCAACGCCTTTGTGGCTGATTTTATCGGCGAGAGCAATATTATGGACGGCATTATGCACCGCGACTATCTTGTGGAATTTGCCGGAGATAACTTCGAATGTGTGGACAAGGGCTTTGCCCCCATGGAGCAGGTCGATGTTGTGGTGCGCCCGGAGGATATTGAAATTGTCGCCGCTTCGGACGATGTGATCAACGGTGTGGTTGAAGAGGTCACTTTCAAGGGCGTGCATTACGAGATCGTCGTCAAGGCGTATTCGGATATCTGGATCATCCATTCCACCAAGGCACCGCGCCCGGGCGATGTCGTCGGTCTTTCCTTCGGCCCGGAGGACATTCATATTATGAAGAAATCCGAGCGGAAAAAGGTCAATTATTTCTCCTCCTTCAAAAACGAGGATAACGATGTGCGTGTGGAGGAAGAAGAAATTGAACAATAAAAAAATGCAGCTTGCGGCAACGCCCTATCTTCTGTGGATGGTTATCTTTGTGATCGTCCCGCTGGCGCTGATCGTTGTTTTTGCGTTCACCACAACGGTGAAGGTCGATGCAAACGGCAACCGGCTCGACGATGAAGCCATTGCCGCCCTGACGGAGGAATATGCCGGGCGCGGCGAAGAGCCTCCCATCAGCGAAAAAACCGTTTTCACCTTTGAAAACATTCTCTCCGTCAGCAAATATACTCCCACCCTGCTCAATTCCATCTGGCTTGCGGTCATTGCCACGGTGATCTGCCTTTTGATCGGTTATCCGCTTGCCTATATCATTTCCCGCACCAATTATTCCAGGCAGAAAATCATGATCATGCTTGTAATGCTGCCGATGTGGATGAACTTTCTTCTGCGCACCTATGCATGGATGACCCTGCTGGAGCGCAACGGGCTGATCAACAAATTTTTCGGTCTGTTCGGCATCGGACCGTTTGAAATGATCAACACCTCCGGTGCGGTCGTGCTCGGTATGGTTTACAACTATCTGCCCTTTATGATCCTGCCGCTGTATTCCATCATGACCAAAATCGAAAAGCATACCATTGAGGCCGCGCAGGACCTCGGTGCAAACGCCTTCCAGGTGCTCATGCGCGTTGTGGTGCCGCTTTCCGTGCCCGGCATTGCCTCTGGCATTACCATGGTGTTTGTGCCGAGCGTTTCCACCTTTATTATCTCCCGCATGCTCGGCGGCGGAACCAATATGCTCATCGGCGACCTGATCGATCTGCAGTTTCTCGGCAACGCCTATAACCCCAACCTCGGCGCGGCAATGTCGCTTGTTTTGATGGTGTTCATCTTCCTTTGCATGAGCATTACCAACCAAATCGACAATGAAGAGATGGAAGGGGGGCTGATCTGAATGAAAAAGCTGTTTTCAAATCTCTATCTCTTTTTGGTATTCCTGTTTTTGTATGCCCCCATCGGCGTTTTGATTGCAAACTCCTTCAATCAATCCAAAAGCCGCACGGTATGGACGGGATTTACGCTGGATTGGTATGTAAAGCTCTTTCATAACGAAACCATTCTGCGCTCCCTGCTCAACACCGTAATCATTGCTCTGATTGCCGCCGCGCTTTCCACCGTGCTCGGCACGCTCGCTGCCATCGGCATTTACAACATGAAAAAAGTCGTACGCTCCCTGGTGCTCAATGTCTCCTATCTGCCGATCATCAACCCGGAAATCGTCTCGGGCGTTTCGCTGATGCTGCTCTTTGTCGCCATGAAGATGGAGCTTGGGTATGTAACGCTTGTCCTGGCGCACATTTCCTTCTGCGTGCCCTATGTCATTTTGAATGTGCTGCCGAAGCTTCGCCAGCTCAACCGCAATATTTACGATGCGGCGCTGGATCTCGGCTGCAACAATATTCAGGCGTTTTTCAAGGTGGTTCTGCCCGAGATCATGCCGGGTGTGCTTTCCGGCTTTCTCATCAGCATCACCTATTCCGTTGATGATTTCGTCATCAGCTATTTCACCTCCGGCTCCGGTGCGCAGACACTGCCCATCACCATCTTCTCCATGACCCGCCGCAAGGTGAGCCCGCAGATCAACGCGCTTTCCGCCATCATCTTCGTTGTGGTGCTGCTTGTGCTGATCATTATGAACATTGCGGATATCCGCAAGCATCGCCGCGTCAAAGGAGGTGAGCGCGCATGAAGCTTTTAAAACGCGCTTTCTGCCTGCTCTTGGCACTGCTCACGGCAGCCCTGCTGCTCCTGCCTGCGGCGGCATCCGATTATGCGCTGGATACCGATGAAGCATATTACCAAAAATACAGCGGCAAGGGCATCACGCTGAATGTTTACAACTGGGGCGAATATATCTCCGTTGACGACGGAGACGGACAATTTGATGTCAACCGCGAATTTGAAGCGCTCACCGGAATCAAGGTCAATTATACGACCTTTGCTTCCAATGAAGAGCTGTATGCCAAGCTGAAAAGCGGCGGCTCTTCCTATGACATCATCATCCCCTCCGATTATATGATCTCGCGGATGATCAACGAAGGCATGCTGGAGCCTCTGAATCTTGACAATATCCCGAATTTCTCCCTGATTGACCCCGATTATACCGATATGGAATATGATCCCGGGAATCACTATTCCGTGCCGTATACCTGGGGCACCGTCGGCATTATTTACAACACGACCCTGGTGGACGAGGAGGACGATGTCGCCTCTTGGGACATTTTGTGGAATGAAAAATACGCCAACAACATTCTCATGTTTTCCAACTCGCGTGATGCGTTTGCCATCGCCCTTGCAAAGCTCGGTTACTCATTCAACACGACCGATCTTGAAAAATGGGATGAGGCGGCAGAGCTGCTGCGCAGGCAAAAGCCCTTGGTGCAGGCATATGTCATGGATGAAATTTTTGACAAAATGGGCGGCGGAGAAGCAGCGCTCGCCCCGTATTATGCGGGCGACGCGCTCACCATGATTGAGGATAACCCCGATCTTGCCTTTGTCGTCCCGCGGGAGGGCACCAACCTCTTCTTTGATGCCGTCTGCATTCCAAAAGGCGCAAAAAATCATGATGCAGCGGAAATGTATATCAATTTTCTCTGCGAATCGGTCGTTGCCGCGGCAAATATCGAAACCATCGGCTATTCCTCTCCGCACAGCGGCGCAAAGGCACTGCTGGATGAAGAGGTGCTGGAAAGCCCGATCTCCTATCCGCCGCAGGAGGTGATTGCAAAATCCCAGGTCTTTACCTCTCTGCCCGATTCCGTGACCTCCTATGTCGACAGCCTTTGGAGCAACATCATGGGCGCCACAAACGATTCACCCTGGATCACCCCCGTGCTGATGGTTGTTGCCCTCGGTCTCTCCGTTTTGATCAATGTCACACGCACGGCGCGTAAAAACAAAAGCAAATATTGAAAAGACAATCGGGTTCGGCAGCACTGCCGAGCCCGATTTTGTTTGCATTAATGCCTTTAGGCTGGTTTGCTCAAAGAGCAAACCAAACAACCACCCGCTATGCGGGTGTGAGTAAAAAGTTATACAAAAAAATTCCCCTAAGTAGTACAATAAGGTTGTTCAAGTCTTAGAGTACTGTGAAAGGAGAATTTTAATGGCTAACAGCACAAATAGTTTATCACATACAAAATGGTTATGCAAGTATCATATAGTAATTGTTCCAAAATATCGAAGAAAAATAATATATAATCAATACCGAAAAGATTTGCAAGAAATTATTAGAACACTATGCAAGTACAAAGGTGTGGAAATAATAGAAGGACATATGATGCCCGACCATGTGCATCTTTTACTAAGCATACCGCCTAAAACGAGCGTAGCAAGTTTCATGGGATACTTGAAAGGGAAAAGTGCGCTGATGATGTTCGACAAACATGCAAATTTAAAGTATAAATTCGGCAACCGACATTTTTGGGCAGAAGGATATTATGTTTCAACGGTAGGCTTAAATGAGAGCACAATAAAGAAATATATACAAGACCAAGATAAAGCAGATATTGCTTTAGACAAGTTAAGCGTAAAAGAATACACAGACCCATTTAATTAACCCCTTTAGGGGTAGCCAAAGTGGCAAAGACTCTAAGGCTTGAACAAAGAGAAAGCCCGCGCCTTGAGACGCGGGTCGGCATTATGGGCTTTTAGCCCTTGTGCAAACCACCCGTTTGACGGGTGGTTATGATTTTTCATTCTTGCTGCAAAAGCGCCTGCACCTGCAGGGAAAGTGCTTCGTCCTTTGCCAAAAAGCCTAAAATCGTAAGATCCGCATACTCCGAATCGCCCCCTAAAAACACAAGGTCCGGGAATTTTCCACTGAGCGGATACAAAATTCTTTGCACCGTGCACTGCTGCGCGCTTTGCTCTCCGGACTGCGAAAGCACGGAAAAGCCCTGCGGCGCCGCCTGCTCGTAGAGAAACTCCGCATAGGTCTCCTCGCGCTTTACCTGCGCGCAGCGATGTTCCTTGGTCTGCTTATCTTTTGCGCTGAACTGCAAAGCGGCGTATGCGCCGTTTTGCACGCGGCGGGCGGTAATCGCTTCATAAAGCTCCTCAAATTCCGCATCCCCGGGCGCAAGCATGCGGCTCGCCCCGCCGCTGCCGATGAGAATATGCTCCGGAACGGCGGGAAGACTCAATACAGCCTCGGCGGTTTCCTCCGGCGCCTGCGTCGTTTGCTCGCTCACCTGCGGCGCGGGCGCTGTTGTTTCAAAGGTAATTTCCACCGGGCCGTCTTCGGTGCTTTTCTCATCGCTTTCAACGCAGCCGCAAAGCAAAAGGGCAGCCGAAAGCGTCGCCAAAAGCAGCGCCGCAGATCGCTTTGCCGTGATTTGCCTCATTTTAAAACGCCCCCGTCTCTTTTTCTCCACGCCCTCGGGCATCGTGAAGTTGCAAAAAACGCCGCATCCGTCGGCATTCTCCGCCGTTGTTCATGCGTTCACGTTCTTTTTCTCTTCTCCCCGCAAAAGCTGTGAAAACGCTGCCGGCAGCATTGCCGCCGTATCGGAGGAAAGCATGGCATATTCCGTCAGCTTTTGTGCCGCAAGCTCGCCTGCCACACCGCAAAGATAAGCGCCGAGCGCCGCCGTTTTCGGGTTGGCAGGCAGATAACCGCACAGCCCTGCCAAAACACCGCTGAGCACATCGCCGCTGCCTGCGGTCGCCATGCCGCTTGTACCGCGGAAAACCGCATAGCATTCCTCTCCGCCCGCGATCACGCTCCGCGCTCCCTTGAGCAGCATCGTGCAGCCATGTTTTTTCGCAAATTCCGCCGCCGCGGACACGGGGTCCTGCAGTATCCGGTCAAGCGCAAAACCGCTAAGGCGGGAAAATTCCATGGGGTGCGGCGTCAGTATCACCTGCGCCGCCGCGCGGGAGAGACAATCCCCCTCCATGACGGCAAGGGTATTCAGCCCGTCCGCATCGATGATCAGGCGCAGCCCGGGCTGTGCCAAAAGAAATCGCAGAATATTTTCATAGTCTTCCCGGCTTTGCGGGGAGCTGCCCCATCCCATGCCGACAGCGCATGCCCTCGCCCCCGTAAGCGCCCTTTGCAGCGCAGCTTCGTCATAAAGCATACAGCCCTGCTTTTGCGGCATGGGGCAGAAGGTGCTCTCAAGAAGCATGGGGGCAACGGCATCGTATAAATTCTCCGGCACGCAAAGCCGGCTGATGCCGCAGCCGCTGCGCAAAGCGCATAAGGCATAATTTGCGAGCTTTGCGGCGCCTGGATAAGCGCGGCTGCCGCAAAGAAGCGAAACGGTACCGTAGGTTCCCTTGTGGCTGTCGCGCTTGCGAGGCGGCAAAAACGAAGCAAGCTCTTCGCGCCGCGGTGTATATACCGTCGCCTCTTTCATTTCGCTCCCTCTTTTCCGAAATCGTTTTTTTATTTTTTTCAGTGCAGAAATTCCGGCAGAAATTCCGCGCTCACGGTTTCCTTGATAAATTTTTGCAAAAGCGCATAGGTAAATTCGTTTTTCAGGGTGGAGCCGTGCTGCGCGGCAAGCACCTCGGAATAGTCCTGAAGGCGATAAACCTGAAGCCCGTCGCGATTCAGACTGTAATGCGAAACGGTGGGAACACACATCGGGTTTTCCACCGCGGTCGTGCCGTCCGCATTTTTCACAAGGTCAAAGGTGCACAGCGTGCCCACCAGATATTGCGCATAATGCATGGTGCAGATGAGATTGCCCAGGGAATAATACACCAGCGTTTTTCCGCCGTTTGCCCCCTCAATCCAGGTAACAGGCTGCACCACATGCGGATGATGCCCTACAACCACGTCCACGCCGAGGTCCGCGCAGAGCTTGGCATAGCGCTGCTGCTGCGCATTTTCCGTGAAGTTGCTCTTTTGATCCCAGCCCGCCTCTTCACCCCAATGCATGGAGACAATCACAAAATCCGCCGCCTCTTTTGCCGCTGCGACCTGGCGGGTAATCGTCGCCTCGTCGGCGTAGGGGATGAGATACGCAGAGGAGGATGAAATATCACCCTTATGCGCAACATTGACAAGCGTTGTATAGGACAAAAATGCGATTTTCACCCCGTCGCGCTCCAATATGCGCAGGGAATCATAATCGGCTTTGGTATAGCCGCCGATGGTGAGAAACGTATAATTTTTCGCATTGTCGATCGTTTTGATCAGCCCCTGCTCGCCCTGGTCAAGCATGTGGTTGTTGGCAAGGTTCACCACATCGAAGCCGAGATCCTGAAGGGTTTCAAACACTGCGAGCGGCGCATTGAAATCCGGATATCCGACATACTTCGTTCCCGCGCCGACCGGCCCCTCCTGATTGATGAAGGCAATATCCGCATCCGAGACCAAAGAGGCAATGCCCGCATACATCGGCGCAAAGGCATATCCGCCGTCGTCGGACCGTTTTTTTGCGTCGGCAAGAATCGCATCGTGCATAATATTGTCGCCTGCGCCGAGAAAATGCAGCCGCGTCTGCTGTGGGGCGGCGGGCTCCGTGTCAGCCGGGGTTGTTTGGGGCTCTTCACTCTTTGAAGCATCCCCGCCGCTTTGCGCAGAGGAATCCTCCGGGAGCGTTTTTCCGCCGTCGCGCCCGGCGCAGCTGCGCAAAAGCAAAACCACGCCGACGATCAGCACAACCGCCAAAACCAACAAAAGAGTTGCCCGCAGGCGTTTTTGGCGTTGTTTTTTGCGCCGCAGGGCACGTCTTTTTTCAATATCCGCCGCCGTAATTCTGCGGGGCTGTTCAGGCTGCCTTGGCTGCATAGATCTTTCTCCTTTTCTCCTGTCTTTTTCACATTCTGCTGCCGAAAAAGCAGCTGTCTCTCTGTATCATATCACATTTTTCGCGGTTCGTCAACGCCCGCCACGCACCTTGACAAGCCGCTTTGCCCCGTGCTATAATGAAGCGAACTTTTCGGAAATGAGGAAAAAATGATGCTTTTGGAAGGTCTTCGCGCAAATTTTCTCGGAGACAGTATCACCGCAGGGGTAGGCACCTCCGGGGAAGATGCGATCTATCTTAATGTTTTGGCAAAGCGCTGCGGGCTTGCCGCGGCACGGAACTACGGCGTTTCCGGCACGCGCATTGCGCGGCAGAACTGGGCGCGCGAAGCCGGACACAACGAAGACAATAATTTCTGCGCCAGGGCGGAGCAAATGAACCCCGCCGCAGATCTGATTGTCGTCTTCGGTGGGACCAACGATTTCGGGCACGGGGATGCGCCGCTTGGCACCCCGGCAGACCGCACGCGCGACACCTATATCGGCGCTTTGCATGAGCTCTTCCGCCTGCTGATTGAAAAATACCCGCGCGGCACCATTGTGGTGCTCACCCCGCTGCACCGCGACAATGAAGACTGCCCCTACGGAGACAACCGGCGCAATCAGGCGGCGCCTCTTTCGGAATATGTGCGCATTCTGTGCGAGGTTGCGGCATACTATTCCCTCCCCGTGTGCGACCTTTATCGCACAAGCGGCATTCAGCCGGCGATCCCTGTGCTGCGCGAGCTGTTTTTGCCGGACGGGCTGCATCCAAGTGATGCGGGGAACCGCCGCATTGCCGACCGCCTGGAGGCGTTTTTAAGGGCGCTTTGAGCCTTTCTGTTTCAAAAAAAGAAGAAGTTCCCGCCGAAAAAATTCGGCGGGAACTATTTTTATTGAACAGTGTGTTTACACACCCGGCACCTCGATCGTGACCGCATGCCCTGCGGCGGCGCTGCGGGAAACACCGTCGATAATGGCTTGGTTATAAATAATTTCCGAGGTCGGCACGGGCGCGGGGCCGCGCGTTTTGACCGCGTCCAAAAAAGAGCGAATCTTTTGCTCAAAAAAGGAATACGGATCCTCCTCAAACATCGGCAGCTTCGTTTCCACCTGCTGCCCCGCAATTTCCGTATACAGCGTCATCGGGCCGCCGATGGAGCCGTTCCAGCAATCTGTTGCGGGAATGCGCAAGCCGCCGCGGGTTCCGAGCAGGATCGTGTCGCCGGGAGAATCGATATTCATTGCCCATGCAATGCGGAAATCCAGCACCACGCCGCCCTCCAGGCGAATAAATGCCGCGCCGAAATCATCCACGCCGAACAGCGAAGCACATTCTTTTCCGTAATATTCCTCACTTTTGCCGAAATAATCGCTCACGCAGCCGTCCACACTGAGCGGCCGCGGATAGCCGATTGCATGCAGCACCATATCCAGCGAATAGCAGCCGATATCGCCGAGCGCCCCGATGCCTGCCGTTTCGCGACGGATAAAGGTGTTTCCGTCTGCGCGCAGAGGGATTCCGCGGCGGCGGCCGCCGCCTGTCTGAATATAATAGATCTTGCCGAGCACCCCGCTGTCCACAATTTTTTTGATCTGCTGCATGTTTTTCGAAAAGCGCGGCTGAAAGCCGATGGAAAGAATTTTTCCCGTCTCTTTTTCCACCCGCATCATTTCAATCGCTTCCTCCAGCGTCACGCTCATCGGCTTTTCCAACAGCACATCCGCGCCCGCGCGCATCGCGTCAATCGCGCAAACCTTATGCTGGCGATTATAGGTGCAAACGCTCACGGCGTCTGGCTGTTCCTTTGCAAGCAGCGCGGCATGGTCGGTATAGGCGCGCGCCCCCGAAAGGCCGTATTCCCGCAAAAATGTCTCCGCTTTTCCGGGCACGATATCGGCGGCAGCCACCACCTCAACATCCTCAAATTTTACATAATTATTCATATGGGCATGCGCAATACTGCCGCAGCCGATAATTGCAATTTTCAGTTTCTGATCCGTCATGCTTTTTTCTCCGCGTTATTTTTGTCCTGTTTTTTTCTTAATCTCTACCCTTGGCATTGAGATAGGCGCAGGCAGCCTGCGCCGCAACCGCCCCGTCGCCGACAGCCGTTGCGATCTGCCGTATCTTTTTTGCGCGGCAATCGCCCGCCACAAAAATGCCATTAGCGCTGCCCGTGCAGCTTTCATCCGCCGCAAAATAGCCGCGCCCGTCCAGTGGGGCAACGGCGGCAAACGCATCATTGCAGGGAATCAGCCCGATTGCCACAAATAAGCCGTCGCAGCTCAGCTCCTCTTTTTTGCCCGCCTTATCCGCAAGAACAACGCCGGAAAGCCCCTCCGCCCCGGTATACCCGAGCAGCTTTCGCCCGCACAGCACATGAACATTTTCCCGCTCCCGCAGCGCCTTGACAAGCGCCGCATCGGCGGTAAGCTGTGCAAGATCCTGAATCACGGTCACCTTTTTGCAGTTCTCGCTGAGCAAAACGGCTTCCTGCACGGCGCTGTTGCCGCCGCCGAGCACCGCGACCTCCTTGCCGCGGTAAAACGCCCCGTCGCACACAGCGCAAAAGGAGATGCCGTTGCCGAGATACTTTTCCTCCCCCGCAATGCCCGGCAGGCGATGCTTCACGCCGAGCGCCAAAATGACGGCGCGCGCCGTATAATCGCCGTAATCGGTCATAACGGTATAAGAACCGTCTTGTGCCCCTTTCAGCCCCAGCACCTCGGCGGTTTCCACGGCAACGCCCTGGTACAGCGCCTGTGAGGTCATATGGTCGGCAAGCTCGTTTCCGCTGATCTGCTCAAAGCCCGGATAATTCTCCACCTTCGGAGAAAAGGTCATCTGCCCGCCGAAGGCGCCCTTTTCAATCAAAAGCACGGTGCGGTTTGCTCTTCTTGCATAGATCGCCGCGGTAAGCCCCGCCGGGCCCGCCCCGACGATAATGATATCATATGCTTTGTTTTCCATAGCGTTCTCCTTTGCAAAGGGGGCGAAGCCGTGCCCATTTGGCGCAGCCCCGCCCCCGCGTTTGTGACAGCTCTGTTTTTTTACAGCTTATCGGCTCTTTATTTGCTCTCGATGAATTTCCGGATATCGGACACGCCGCAGTGCAGCGTTGCCGCCCCGTTTTCAATCACAACAAGCGTCGGCGCCTGGCGCACCCCGTAGGACACCGCCATCTCCTCATTTTCCTCCGCATATACCTTTTCATAGGCAATGCCCGCACGGTCAAGCAGCGAAGCGGCAATTTTACAGTTGGGACAGGTCTTGGTTGCAAAAAGATACATGCCCTGCTCTGCAGCCTTGGGCTCCTGCTCCACAGCGGCGGAATCTCCGCCTGAGCAGCAGCCGTGATGGCTCAGGTGAGAGTGCGCAATGTCGTAGGTCACGCGGTCCTTGAATTCCTGCGATTTTCCGTCATTCCAGTTCTGCACGGGGCGATAGTAGCCGGTGATGCGGCTGTAAACTTCGGTCGGATTACCGCATTCGTCGCAGGTGTATTTTTCGCCGGAGATATATCCGTGGTTTTTGCAAACGGAATAGGTCGGAGAAAGCGTATAATACGGCAGGCGATAGTTTTCCGCGATCTTGCGGACAAGGTCTCTTGCGGCATGCCAATCCGGCAGCTTTTCGCCGAGGAAGGCATGGAAGACCGTGCCGGAGGTATACAGCGTCTGCAGTTCGTCCTGAATGTCAAGCGCGGAGAACACATCCTCCGTATAGCCGACGGGCAGGTGCGAAGAGTTGGTGTAATACGGCGTGCCGCCTGTTTTCCAGGAAGCGGTGCGGATACCCGGATATTTCTTGACATCGTGCTTCGCAAGGCGATATGCCGTGGATTCCGCCGGAGTCGCCTCCAGGTTATAAAGATCGCCGTATTGCTCCTGATAATCGGAAAGGCGCTCGCGCATATGGTTGAGCACATCTTTGGTAAAGCGCTGCGTTTTCGGGTCGGTCATATCGTTGCCGAGCCATGCCGCATTGAGGCCGACCTCGTTCATGCCGACAAGCCCGATGGTGGAAAAATGGTTTGCAAAGGTTCCGAGATAGCGCTTGGTATACGGATACAGCCCCTCATCCAGCAGTTTTGTGATCACATCCCGCTTGATTTTGAGCGAGCGCGCAGAAATATCCATCATGCGGTCAAGGCGCGCATAAAATTCCTCCGGCGTTTTGGAGAGATACGCAATGCGCGGCATGTTGATCGTAACAACGCCGACAGAGCCCGTGGATTCGCCGCTGCCGAAAAACCCGCCGGATTTCTTTCTCAACTCGCGCAGATCCAGCCGCAATCGGCAGCACATGGAGCGAACATCGCTCGGCTCCATATCGCTGTTAATATAGTTGGAGAAATACGGTGTGCCGTATTTTGCCGTCATCTCAAAGAGCAGTCGGTTGTTTTCGGTATCGGACCAGTCAAAGTCCCGCGTGATGGAATAGGTCGGAATCGGATACTGGAAGCCTCTTCCGTTTGCATCTCCCTCGATCATGATCTCAAGGAACGCTTTGTTCACCATATCCATTTCCGCCTTGCAGTCCTTATAGCGGAAATCCGCTTCCTTGCCGCCGATGATGCAGTTCAGCTCGGCAAGGTCTGCAGGAACGGTCCAGTCCAGCGTGATATTGGAGAACGGTGCCTGCGTGCCCCAGCGGGAGGGCGTATTGACGCCGTAGATAAACGATTCGATGCATTTTTTCACCTGGTCATAGCTCAGATGATCCGCCTTGACAAACGGCGCCAGATAGGTATCAAAGGAGGAGAACGCCTGCGCACCCGCCCATTCGTTCTGCATGATGCCGAGGAAGTTGACCATCTGGTTGCAAAGCGTTGCGAGGTGCTTTGCGGGGGCAGAGGTGATTTTTCCGGGAATGCCGCCCAGCCCCTCCTGAATCAGCTGCTTGAGCGACCAGCCCGCGCAATATCCCGTGAGCATGGAAAGGTCATGCAGATGGATATCGGCATTGCGGTGCGCATTGGCAATTTCATCGTCATAAATTTCGGAGAGCCAGTAGTTTGCGGTGATTGCGCCGGAGTTTGAAAGAATCAGCCCGCCGACGGAATAGGTGACGGTGGAGTTTTCCTTCACGCGCCAGTCCGTATTTTTGACATACTGATCCATGATTTCCTTATAGTCAAGAATCGTGGATTTCATATTGCGCAGCTTCTCACGCTGACGGCGATACAGGATATATGCCTTTGCAACATCCTCATAGCCGGCTCTGCCGAGCACGGTCTCAACGCTGTCCTGAATATCCTCCACCGCGATTTTTTCGCCCTTGATCTTCGGCTCGAAATCCGCCGTGACCTTCAGGGCAAGAAAATCGATCGTATCGTCGCTGTACTGTTTTTCGCATGCCTTGAATGCCTTTTCAATGGCTGCGCGAATTTTTGCAAGATCGAAATTTACGACCTTATCGTCCCGTTTGATGACCTGATACATGATGCTTTTTTGTCCTTTCTTTTTCTCGGTGTCTTCTCAATATCGCACAAAAGCAGGCGATTTTCCCGCCCGCTGTTTTTTAGAAAAAAGCGACGCACCGGCTCTTGGTGCGCCGCCTGAGAAAAGTATAACACACGCGTCATGCAATGTCAACATCTTGGGCTCTTTTTTTATATTTTTGTGAAAATACCACAATATATAGTTGTCGCTTTTTCATTCTCCGCGGATTTCGGCGCGCGGCAAATAGGGTTTTACCGCCTCTAAAAAGCGCTGCATTTGCGCCTTTTCAAAGCCCTGCATCCCGCTTTGCATCAGTTCACCCGAATCCTGAAAAGCCTGCAAATAGTATGCCCACGGGCCGCGCAGCCATTCGCCGATTTTACGAAAAGCCTCCTCATCGTGCAGCCCCCTGACCACGGTCGTGCGGAATTCAAAGGGCACTTTTCCCTCCATTAAAAATTCGGCACTTTGCCGAATTTTTTCGAAGGAGCAATCCTGCACGCCGCAGGTCTTTGCATACCGCTGCGGCGCATTTTTGATATCCATGGCAACCATATCCAAAAGCCCGTCTTGGCAAAGCCGGCGCAGCATTTCGGGATTGGTGCCGTTGGTATCCAGCTTCACCGCATATCCGAGCGCGCGGATCTTTTCAATGAACGTGCCGAGATCCTGCCACAGCGTCGGTTCGCCGCCCGTAATGGCGACGCCGTCCAAAATACCCTGCCGCTTTTTCAAAAATGCAAACAGCTCTTCCTCGTCGATCGCATCGCCGTGCCCCGTTGCAAGCCCCGCATTATGGCAAAACGGGCAGCGCCAGTTGCAGCCTAGGGTAAACACCGTGCACGCGACCCGCCCCGGAAAATCCAGCAGCGTCATTTTCATAAATCCGCCAAGTTTCATTGCAAATGCTTCCTCTCATGCGCCATGGGAAAGCAATGTCGGCAGCACGCTTTCCCATAGCAGTATCGTTCTTTTATTTTTCGCCGAAATGCACCGGCTCCGCATGCCAGATGCGTTCCGCATATTCGCGAATTGCGCGGTCGGCGGAAAAACGCCCCGCGCCCGCAATGTTGATCAGCGATTTCTGCTGCCAGCGCTTCGGGTCGTTCCGATAATCCTCGATCATCTGCTCATGCACGCGATAATACGAATCGAAATCGGCAAGGCAGAGATACGGGTCTGCAATGCCGGGACCAATGATAAGATAATCCACAAAGGAGCGGAAGGGGATTCCGTCAAAGCCCTCCGCAAGGCGGTCCACTGCGCGGTGCAGAAGCGGATGATCCATATAATAGGAGGCGGCATTATAGCCCCGCTTCCAAAGCTCGTCCACCTCGCCCGTGTCAAGCCCGAAGAGATACATATTTTCTCTTCCCACAGCCTCGAGTATCTCCACATTGGCGCCGTCCAGCGTGCCGATGGTCAGCGCGCCGTTTAACATCAGCTTCATGCAGCCCGTGCCGCTTGCCTCCTTGCCCGCCAGGGAAATCTGCTCGGAAATATCCGCCGCGGGAATGAGCTGCTCCGCCAAAGTCACATTATATTCCTCGGGGAACACCACGCGCAGCTTTTTCGAAATTTTCGGGTCTTTTTCAATCTCTCTGCCGATGGCGCAGATCAGGCGAATGGTCTGCTTTGCAATCTGGTACCCCGGCGCAGCCTTTGCGCCAAAAATAAAGGTCTGCGGCACCATATCAAGGCCGGGATTATCCCGCAGACGCAGATACAGCGCAATGATACGCAAAGCATTGAGCAGCTGCCGCTTATATTCGTGCATGCGCTTGATCTGCACATCGAACACGGAGGCGGGATCGACGACGATGCCGCGCGCCGCCAAAACAGAGGCGAAGTTTTCCTTGTTTTGCCGCTTGATCGCCGCCAGACGGTCAAGCACGGAGGCATCGTCCTTGAATTTTGCAAACTCCGCAAGCCGCTGCGGCTCCTTGCGATATTCCGGCCCGATGCATTCATCCAGCAGGGCGGACAGCCCCGTGTTGGAATAGCACAGCCAGCGGCGATGCGCAATGCCGTTTGTGACATTGGTGAATTTATCCGGGGTATATTTATCGAAATCGTGGAAAATCGTTTTTTTCAGGATATCGGAATGCAGTGCGGAAACGCCGTTGACATGATCCGATCCGATCACGCTGAGGTTCGCCATACGTACGCTGCCGTTGCAGATTACGGACATGCGCGAAATGCGGTCCCAATCGCCCGGATAGGCATTCCAAAGCTCTGCGCAGAAGCGCCGGTTGATCTCCTTGACAATGGCGTGGATTCTGGGTAACCGCAGCCCGAACAGATCTTCGTTCCAGCATTCCAGCGCCTCCGGCATTACGGTATGGTTGGTATAGCTGACCGTGCGCTGCACAATACCCCATGCACTCTCCCACGGATAAGAATAGATGTCCACTAAAATACGCATCAGCTCCGGAATCACAAGAGCGGGATGCGTATCGTTGATATGAATGGCGACCGCGTCCGCAAAGTTATCCAGTGTGCCGTAAAGCGCCAGGTGATCGGCAATAATCGTCTGCAAAGAAGCGCACACCAAAAAATACTGCTGCGACAGGCGCAAAAGCTTTCCCTCGGTATGATTATCCGCCGGATACAACACCTTGGTAAGCACCTCTGCATTGCTTGTTTGCTCCATGGCGCGCTCATATTCTCCCTGCGAAAACAGCTTCATATTGAAATTGCTCTCGCTGCGGGCGCGCCACAGCCGCAGCACATTGACCGTGCCGCAATCCGCGCCGGAAATCATCAAATCATACGGCACGGCGCGAATCTGTTCCGCCCCCTCGGTGATGATATCAAGCTTGCCGTCATGCCATTGCTCGCGGATATGCCCGCCGAAGCTGACCGTGCATGCCTTATCCGGGCGGGGCACAAGGTTGACCTCGCCCTGCGGAAGCCAGTCGTCGGGCAGCTCGATTTGTTCCCCGTCTACGATTCTCTGGCGAAACAGCCCGTATTCGTAAAGAAGCGAATAGCCCATCGCCGCATAATTCTGCGTGGTGAGCGCATCCATATAGCATGCAGCCAGGCGCCCGAGCCCCCCGTTTCCAAGGCCCGGGTCCGGCTCCCGCTCCAAAATCGTGGCAATCGGATAGCCCATCTCCCAAAGCAGCGATTCCATGGCATCGTAAAGGCCGAGATTGCGCAGATTGTTGCACAGCGTTTTTCCAACCAGAAATTCCATGCAGAGATAATAAATGCGCTTGGGCTTTTGTGCGCTCAGCTGCTTTTTATTATCCGCGCGCTTTTGGCTGAGCAGATCCTTCACGCTCATGGCGACCGCGCGATAAATCATATCCGGGTCTGCCTCGGCCGGAGTCACGCCGAAATAGCGCGCAAGCTTCCCCTGCACGCTTTGGCGCAGCATCTCTTTTTGCTTTTCGTTTTCCGTTGCGGCGCCCGCCGCTTTTTTCTCTTTTTCCATGTTTTTAAAAATCCCTTTTTCCGAAAAATTGTTTTGCCGCCGCTCTACTTTGAAAGCGATTTTCCGCACAGCTGCGCATACATTGCAAGATATTGCTTTGCCGATGCCGCCCAGGAAAAATCCATATGCATGGCATTGCGCCGCAGCCTGCGGAACTCTGTCATATCGGTTTCATAAAGGCGCACCGCGCGGTTGACCGCATCCAGCATATCATAGCAGTCATAGCCGTAGAAGGTAATGCCGTTTCCGGTGTGGCGGCTTTGGTCATACGGGAAAATCGTATCGGCAAGC
>OLQA01000124.1_pt1 | contig 68846 bp, 68 predicted proteins | sample 1673151 | NCBI WGS metagenome assembly OLQA01 (sample SAMEA3136760, study PRJEB25190) | human gut metagenome | biome: human gut; feature: human-associated habitat; material: faeces | place: Austria | collected 2013
CGTCGCGGTCGTTGTGTGTTTAGCGGTGGGCGTGGCGTGGGGGTTGTTGGAGGTCGGGGAGTTTGCTGAGGGCTGGGGAGAGGATGAGGGCGATAATGAGGCCTGAGGTGCCCTGGATGATGTTGGCGGGGATGCTGGCTGCTGCTGCGAGGCCGTAGAAGAAATATTCAAAGCAGAAGTAGCCGCAGGCGACGAGGACGATGTCGATCACGCCGCCGCAGATGACGCTGGCTGTGCGGCCTTTTGGCAGATGCTGCAGGCGCTGGCAGGCGAGGGCTGTGAGGAGGGCGACGAGGCCTTTGATGAGGAAGGTGGCGGGAACGTAGAAAAAGTAGCCGCCGAGGAAATCGGAGAGGCAGCTGCCGAGGCCAGCTGCGAGAAATCCGTAGAGGGGCCCGAGGATGATACCGGAGAGGATGACGAGGGCGTCGCCGGGATGGATGTAGCCGCCGGTGCCGGGGGTTGGGATGCGGATGATCATGGTGGCGACGCAGGTGAGCGCGGCAAAGAGGGCGGTGAGGACGAGCTTTTGGGTGTTAAATTTCATGGGAATCACTCCTTCGTTTTCATAGCTCAATGATAGAACAAAGCTGGCCCTGTGAAAAGAGCCAGCTTTTGAAAGAATGATATGTCCAGTTTGCAGTCCAGATTCAGTCGCGGAATGTCAGGGTGGTGTCTGACATTTCTTCGATGATGGCGAGGGATTCGACGCGGATGCCGCGCTCGCGCAGGCGGTCGCCGCCGTGCTGGAAGCCTTTTTCGATGACGATGCCACAGCCTTCGAGGGTGGCGCCGGACTGGCCAATGATCTCGATGAGGCCTTCGAGGGCGCAGCCGTTGGCGAGAAAGTCGTCGATGACGAGGACGTGGTCAGCAGGCGAGAGGAATTTTTTGCTGACGACGACGTCGCTCACTGTTTTGTGGGTGAAGGATTCGACGCGCGCGTGGTAGAGGTCGCCGTCGAGGTTGAGGCTTTTGCTTTTCTTTGCGAAAACGACGGGCGCGTTATCGAAATGCTGGGCGCAGATGGCTGCGATGCCGATGCCGGATGCTTCGATGGTGAGGATTTTGTTAACGGGCGAGCCGGCAAAACGGCGCGCAAATTCAGCGCCGATCTGGTTCATAAAGGCGATGTCGATCTGGTGATTGAGGAAGCTGTCGACTTTGAGCACGTTGCCAGGCTTGACGGTGCCGTCTTCCAAAATGCGTTGCTTTAACTGTTCCATGTGTGGTCCCCCTGTTTTTCGTCGTGAATATTCTACTATGATAACGCAAGCGCGGCGGCTGCGCAATGGTTTTTGGCGCAAAAATGCCCGGCGCGGTGTGCGTCGGGCGGCTCTGTTTGTTGGCGTTATCTGGTGAGGAGGGTGCGGTCGGAAAGGACGGCACCGGCGTTTTTGTAGTGTTGCATGATGTCTGCACCGGTCATGCCCTGGCGCTCCTGGCCGGCGATGTCGAGGATGATCTTGCCGCTGTCCATCATGATGGTGCGGTTGCCGACGTGAAGGGCGCTTTCGAGGTTGTGGGTGATCATGAGGGTGGTGATGTTGTGCTCGTGCACGATGTCGTTGGTCAGGCGCATGACGGTTTCGGCGCTGACTGGGTCGAGGGCGGCGGTGTGCTCGTCGAGGAGGAGCACATCGGGTACGACGATGGTGGTCATGACGAGGGCGAGGGCCTGGCGCTGGCCGCCGGAGAGGGTGCCGACTTTGACGTTCACGCGATCCTCAAGGCCCATGCCGAAGCGGGCGAGGTGTTCGCGGAAGAGGTCGCGGTTTTTCTTCGTCAGCGGGAAGCGCAATGGCCCGATGCGGCCGGAGGTGTAGGCGAGGGCGAGGTTTTCCTCGATGGTCATGTTCGGCGCGCTGCCGCGCAGCGGATCCTGGAAGAGGCGGCCGATGATGCGCGAGCGTTTGTGTGCTGGCAGATAGGTGATGTCCTTCCCTTCGAGGGCGATGCGTCCGCGATCGACGAAGAAATCGCCGCAGATGGCGTTGAAGAGGGTGGATTTCCCTGCGCCGTTGGAGCCGACGATAGTGATGAAATCGCCTTTCTCGACGTTCAGCGAGAGGCCGTCGAGGGCTTTGTGGACGTAGCCGGAGCCTGTCGAGAAGGATTTTTCGAGTTTAGTCAATGTGAGCATCTCTCAGGTTCTCCTTTCTCTTGCGCTGCATGTCGAGAAGCTGCTTGATGGCCGGGATCGCCAGCGCGATCGTGACGATGACGGCGGAGATCAGGCGGAATGCGGCGGATGGGAAAATGTTCGTCTGGTAAGCCAACGCGATCAGGAGGCGATAGATGATCGAGCCGAGCACGGCGGCGCAGAGGCCGCAGAGGATGCCGCGCTGTCCCAGGAAGGCTTCGCCGATGATGACGGACGCGAGCCCGACGACGAGCATGCCGACGCCGCTGGAAATATCTGCAAACTGCTGATACTGCGCGAGGATCCCGCCGGAAAGGGCGATGATGGCGTTGGAAAGCGCCAGTGCGAGGATCTTTGTGACGCCGATGTTGATGGAGCTGGCGCGGACCATGTACTCATTATCCCCGGTGGCGCGGATGGAAAGCCCGATGCGCGTTTTGAAAAAGGTGTAAATGAGGAAGACCGCGAGCGCCACGAGCACGAGATTGACGAGGGTTTTCGCCAGATCGAGATCGCCGCCGAAGAGCGGCGCTGTGAGGCTGAAGATCGTGTCGACGCCGATGAGGGTGAGGTTGGCCTTGGAATCCATGGTCAGCAGGTTCACCGAATAAAGCCCGCTCATCGTGAGGATCCCGGCGAGGATCGCCGGAATGCGCAGGTACACATTCAGCGCCCCTGTCACCACCCCGGCCAGCGCGCCAGCGGCGAGCGCCAGCACGATGCCGAGGATGGGATGGCCGAGATCAGCGAAAACCGCTGCCACGACCAGGCCGAAGGTGAAGCTGCCCTCTGCCGTCAGATCCGGAATGTTCATGATGCGAAACGATATGTAGATGCCGATCGCCAGGAACCCGTAAATGAGCCCCAGCTGCAGGCTGCCAATAAACAGAGTCATGAGAATGCATCTCCTTAGAAAGCAAGATTATTCTGCAGTGGTTTGAACAAAGGTTGCACCGTCGGTGGCGCCATCTGGGAAGGTGATGCCGATTTCAGCGATGTAGTCTTCGTTGAGGACGGTGTCGCTGGCTGGGAAGACGACGGATGGAATGTCTTCAACAGCGGTGCCTTCGAGGTACTGGATGATCATGTCCGCAGTGGCGGCGCCGATCTCTTTGTCGCTCATGGCAACGGTGGCCATGGCGCCGGTTTCGACAGTGGCGGCGCTGCTGGCGTAGGTTGGCAGCTTGTATTCAGCGGCGATATCAGCGACCAGCGCCATTGCGCTCTGGACCATTGCCGAGTTTGGAATGAAGACAGCGTCCACATTTGGGAAGAGATTCTGGCAGGCCTGCTGCACCTCGGAAGAGTTCGTGACGACAGATTCTTCGGCAGTGTAGCCGTTTTCTTCGAGATAAGCCTTGGCAGATTCAACAGTCGAAACCGCGTTGTCTTCGCTGGTGTTGTAGACAATGCCGACCGTCTTCACATCCGGCGTCAGTTTTTCCATGAGGGCGAAGATGTCTTCCACAGGGATCGCGTTGGATGTGCCAGTGGCGTTTTTGTCAGGCTTTTCCATATCGCTGATGATGCCTGCCGCAACAGGATCGCTCACAGAGGTGAAGAAGACAGGAATGTCGCTGCCGGCAGCCACACAGGCCTGAGCAGCAGGGGTGGCGATCGGCGCCAGCACATCAACCTCTTCCTGCACCAGGTTCTGCACGATCGTGTTCAGGTTCGAGGCATCGCCCTGGGCGTTCTGGTATTCGATCTTCACCTTGTCTTCGCCGTAGCCCTTGGCTTCCAGCTCTTCGATCAGCCCTTCGCGCATATCGTCGAAGGCCGGGTTGTCCATTTGCTGCACGATCGCGACGGTTTTCACATCGCCCGAGCTTTCAGCAGAAGCGCTGGCAGCAGAGCCCTGTGACGAATCGGAGCCGCCGCCCCCACAACCGGCGAAGGTGACAAGCATGGTGCAAGCGAGTACAGATGCAGCGAGTTTTTTGAGTGTGTTCTTTTTCATGGTTTTTTCCTCCAAATTTTTGAAATTTGTTGGTTCGCCAGTGGGTGGGCGGCGGCAGGTAAACAAAAAGCACCTGTCCTTCAGAAAGGACAGATGCTTGAATTTCATCTGCGGTACCACCTTATTTAGCGCGATTCGCGCTCACCTCATGCAGGATGCCAACACATCCCTCACCCTTAACGCGAGTGTCACGTCAGCTGCTACTAAGACGAACTTTTCACAGTGCCCTCCGTGGCCCATTGTGCCAGCGCGTGTTCGTCAGGCTTCCACCGTCCCCGACTCTCTCTGCAACCGTGTGCTGGTTTTACTTCCACATCTCTGGTTTGCATTTATTTTAGCGGGATGAAAAGCGCTTGTCAATATGAAATTTTAAGAAATTTGGTATTTTGTGAGGAAAACTTTGTGCGCGCATGGTGGAGTGGGCGCTGAGATTGAGCGCTGCAGCAAAAGCTGTGCGCCAGTGGTGGACGCGCGGCGGCGCGTGATCGGCGAGAGTTGTGCGCGGATGGTGGACGGTTCAAGCAAATTCAAGCACCCTAAAGCACCCTTAAGCAAATCAAGCTGTTACTGTTACTGTTACTGTTACTGTTACTGTTACTGTTACTGCTACTGCTACTGTTACTGTTACTGCTACTGCTACTGCTACTGGTACTGGTACTGGTACTGGTACTGAGATATAATACCCCTATTGTTCACCGAGCGCCGCCATGCGCGGTGCAAATGGGTGTGCGGCAGCGTTTTTCTGTGCAGCTGGCGCTGCACGTTGGGTGCCAATTTTCTCCACGTGCTGATAACGCAGTATGAACGGCAAAGGACCGAACGTTTTGGTGCGTTCGGTCCTTTTCTGCAGGTGGCGAAGATGCGCTTCAGCATGCGCTCGGTGAATAGAGCGGACATTTGTCCACCAGAGTTAGAGATAGAGTTAGAGTTAGAGTAAGAGATAGAGCTAGAGTGAGAGCGAGAGATAGAGTGAGAGATAGAGCGAGCGCCAATGGCACGGCGCCCCCACGCGCGCATTTTGGCTGATTTTTTCAAGTTCAAAAGATCCTGGTGACGAAAAAGCAGTAAAAGTAATAGGTGATGTTATAGTCAATGGTATTGTTAAAGTAAATGGAATATACCCCTATTGTTCACGGAGCACTGCTATGCGCGGTGCAAATGCTGCGCGGCAGCGGTTTTCTGTGCAGCGGACGCTGCACCAGGGGCGCATTTTTCGCCAGGGATTTTCAGCAAATCTCGCTGGCGCGGAGAACCAGCTGATGCCAGCTCAGAAAATGTGCGGCGAGTGTGGCGGATCAGGCGATTTTTTCCCGAAAGAAAAAATGGGGGTGGATCTCAAATACACAAATCACGCTGAGCACGTCTAAAATCGTCGCAGCGCGACGGAAGGAGTGTGAATGGTATCCTGGTTCCTTCAGAACGATTTTCCAGCGTTAAAACGCAAATCTGCGCGTTTTCGCGGAGCTGAGCGTGAGCGTTCCGCTGATATCCCTGGCGGAGGATGGCGCAAAAGCTGCGCCCAGCGCGCGCTGTGGCCGCTTGCGGCAGTCATTTTTCATTTCTCGAAAAACAATCCTTGACAGACGCTGGTCTGTATTGTATGCTTTAAGTGTGGTAGTTAGTTAGCCGAGTAACTAACTGGCAAACGACAAGGAGGTGGGCGCATGACGATCGATCCGACAAGTGAAAAGCCGATCTTTCTCCAGATTGCGGAGCAGCTGGAGGATGCGATCTTTACGGGGATCTATCCGGAAGGCGAGAAGGTGCCGTCGACGAATGAGATCGCGGCGCTTCTGGCGATCAATCCGCACACGGTGCTGAAGGGGATGAATCTGTTGGTGGACGAAGGCATTATCTACAAAAAACGCGGCCTGGGCATGTTCGTCAGTGACGGTGCTGTGGCTGTGATCCAGAAAAAGCGGCAGGCGCAGTTTTACGAGCGCTACATTGAGCCGCTTGTTGTTGAAGCAGAGAAGCTGGCGGTGACGAAGGACGAGGTCATCGCGCTGATCGAGAGGGGGTACAACCATGAACGGGATTGAGATCAAAAACGTATCGAAGCAGTACAAAAATGTGGCGGCACTGGACGACGTGACGCTCACCTTTGCGCCGGGGAAGATCTACGGCCTCCTGGGCCGCAATGGCGCGGGGAAGACGACGCTCTTGAACATCATCGCGAGCCGCATTTTCGCAAGCGCGGGATCGGTGACGATCGACGGTGAAAACGCGGTGGAGAATATGCGCGTGCACGACAAGATCTTTTGCATGAGCGAGCAGGACCTCTACAGTCCAGCGCTGAAGGTGCGCGATCATTTCAAGTGGACGGCGCGCTTTTACGAGCACTTTGACATCGAGCGGGCGCACGAGATTGCAGCGCTCTTTGGGCTGGACGAGCGCAAGAAATTCAAGGCGCTGTCCAAGGGCTATCAATCGATCTTCAAGCTGACGATCGCGCTGGCGCTGGATGTGCCCTATGTGATCTTTGACGAGCCGGTGCTGGGGCTGGACGCAAACAATCGCGAGCTTTTTTACAAGCTGCTCCTGGAAAAATACGAGCGCGAGGGGAACACGCTGATCCTGGCTACACACCTGATCGAGGAGGTGGCGAATCTGATCGAAGAGGTGGTGCTCATTGACCACGGCAAAGTGCTCTTATCCGAGAATGTGGAAGTGCTCTTATCCCAGGGCTACACGGTGAGCGGATTTGCCAGCGATGTGGACCTTTACTGCGCGGACAAGCGTGTGATCGGCGTGGACAATCTCGGCGGGCTGAAGCTGGCCTATGTCCTCGGCGAACGGACACCGGCGCCGGAGGGGGTGAATCTGCAGTTCACGGCGCTGAATCTGCAGAAGCTCTTTGTCAAGCTGACGGAAGCAGAGGAGGGAGCGTCATGAGTAAGCTTAAAGAAGTGGTGCGTTTTGAACTATCCACATCGTTGCGCTATTTGCTGATTTTCTATACGATCCAGTATAGTGTGGTGGCTGTGACGCTTTTTCTGACGTGGCTGGGCCGCGGCAGCCTGGACCATCCGTATTTCGCGGCGCTGGAAAGCTGCGCGATGATCTTCGTCCTTATTTTCGGTGCGGTCGGCTTCAACGAGGATTTCAAAATGCTCCTGCAAAACGGCTTCACGCGGCGCGTGCATTTCGTCGGTGCACTCGTGCTTTTTGCAAGCACGGCGGCGCTGTTGGCGCTCGTCGACACGCTGGCGGCGCGCGCTCTTGAGGGCGTGGCGCATGGCTATTGGTCGGCTTTCGCGGCGCTCTACGGCCCGAACCACGCGCTGGTGCTGCAATTTCTCTGGCGCTATGGCGTCTACCTCGTGCTGGTCTGTGTTGGCTACTTCTGCGCACTGCTCACGGCACGGCTGGGGACGAAGCGGATGTTCGTGCTCAGCATTGCGGTGTTACTCATTTTCACCATTGTGCTGCCCGGGCCGCTGATGGCGCGCTCGCCCAACTGGCTGGTCATTCACCTGAGCACCTGGATTGAAAACACGCTCTATCACTGCGCCGGCTTCACCGCCGAGGGTGTGCAGCTGGCCAATCCGCTGCTTTCGCTGGCGGTGCTGGCGGTGGTGGGCTTTGCGGCCTGCTTCGCGCTGCTGCGCCGTGCGCCGCTGCGATGAGAGGAGGAAGAACGATGAGAACGATGCGCGCACTTTTCAGGTACGAAGCGCAGAACACGCTGAAAATGGTGGCGAGTTTTTACGGCGCGATGTTTGGCACGATGGCGGTGATGCTCCTGATCGTTCAGGGGCTCACCGGCGAGGCGATCTTCACCAGCGTGCCGGGGTTTGACTTCTTGGCCGTTGTGCTGGGCATTGTCGTTGGCGCGGTGGCGATGTCGGAAAACTATCGCTATTTCAAGCAGAACGGCTTCACGCGCCGGGCGATCCTTGCCGGCGATCTCTTTGGCTTTGCATTTGGCGCGGTGATGATGGCGACGGTTGGCACCTTTGCGCCGGCTGTGGTGCGGCTTTTCATCCCGGGCTATCTCTCGGCGATCGGGCATATGTATGGCAGCGAGACGAGTGCGCTCGCCAGCTGGGCGCTGCTCTTCTTTAGCTATCTCTGTCTGGCGAGCGGAGCGTACTTCATCGGGGCGCTCACGCTGCGCCTGGGCAAGCGGCGGGCGCTTGTCGTGGGGATTGTGGTTTTCCTCCTGGTGATGGTCGTGGGTCCGGCGATCTTCGCTTTTCGCGGACCGGCGCTCGCCCTCGGCCGCGTGACCGACGGCTTTCTCAATTTCCTCGGCTTTTCTGCTGGCATGACGCCGCAGATCTGGCCAGCCGTCGCGACAGTGGCGGTACTCTGCGTGGTCGCCATCGCCCTCGTCTACGTTGTGATGCGCCGCTTCGAATGGCGCTGGTGAAATGATAGCGGTTCCGTTTTGGCGGAGCCGCTTTTGTGGTATAATGGGGAAAAACGAAACGGAGGTGGACGAGATGATCCGACTGGCGATCTGTGACGACGATGCGCAGGCGGTGGACGCGCATCGTGCATTGGCAGAAAGGGCGCTGGCGCGTGGCGGCTATGCGGTGACGGTAGAGATCTATACAAAAAGCGAGAGCCTCTTGGCGGATATCTGCGAGGACGGGCGGGTGTTTGACCTGATCCTTCTGGATATCGAGATGCCGGGGCTGGACGGCATGGCGCTGGTCGAGCGCATCGCGCCGCTCTTGCCGCAGGTGCGGGTGATCTTCATCACGAGCCACCGCGAGTACGCGATCGACGCCTACGCGCTGAACATCTTTCGCTATGTGCCGAAGGACGAGCTGGAAAAACGCCTGCCCCAGGCCATTCTCGATGCGGCGAAGCTCGTTGCGCTGGAGGATGGCAAAAGCTACACGATCCAGACTGCACACCGTCTGGAAAAGCTGCCGCTGCGCGAGATCCTTTACATCGCGCGCGAGGGGAAGAATGTCTGCTTCCTCACAGCGCAGGGCGCGCATCTCGAGCGCACGAGCCTCGGCGCAGTGGCAGAAAAGCTGGACGATCCTGCGTTTGTGTATATCGACCGCGGCATGATCGTCAATCTTGTGCATGTGCTGGCGGTAAAGGATGGCTTCGCAGCGCTCGATAACGGCCAGCGTCTGCCCATCAGCCGCGGACATCTGGCGGAGGTAAAGGCGCAGCTTGCCGCCTATTGGGGGGCGCTCTTATGACCGGCGTGGAAATCTCTGTGCTCTTATCGGCGATTTTAAGAGCACTTTTGGGACTGTATCTGACTGCGCGCCTGCTCGGAAAATGCGAGCACTTTTCGCCGCGCTGCGCGTTGGTGGGCGTGGCGGCGCTGGGTGCGCTCGCATTTGGCTGGCCGAACCCGGCGCAGATGATGCTCGAGGTGGCAGCGATGGCGCTTTGTGCAGCGTGGCTCCTGGGCTGCGACGGGCGCATGAGCCTCTTTGTTGCGACGTTTTACGAGATCGCACTGGCGCTCTGGAGCTTTCTTGCGGCAGCCTGGTTGGGCGTGGCTTTCTCAGATGCGGCCTTTCTCGATGGCGCAAGTGCTCAGGCGCAGGCAGCTCTCTGGCTTGTGCATGGTCTGGCGCTGGTGCTCGTGCTGATCTTCCGCAGCAGGACGCTGCCGCGCGCGCTGGCGATGAAGGGATTCGCTGCGTTTTTCCTCGCGAGCTTGCTGGCGCTGATCTCCCTCGAGGAGCAGCACAGGCTGGCGATTCCTGCGGATGCGACGGCGCTCCAGCTGATGCTCACGCTCATCCTGATGATCGGCGTGCTCGTTTACAACCTGCGCAGCCAGCTCGATACCGAGCGCGAGCTTGCAGAATTGCGCCAAGCTCAGGCCGAAAGCGCCGAACGGGAGCAGCGGCGGATCGCCGAGACCTACGAAGCGAACGCCAAGCTTTTCCACGATCTGCACAATCATCTCAGCGTGCTGCGTCGTTTGCTGGCGCAGGATAAGAGCGCCGAGGCGGTGGCGTATCTCGACAGCCTGCAGGCGCCGCTGTCAGCGCTGACCGAGCGCGTCTGGACCGGCGACGAGATCGTGGATGTGCTGATTGCAAGCAAGGCACAGGCGGCTGAGGCAGCAGGCATCCGTTTTACAGCCGAGGTGGAATTTCCGGCGCATAGCAATCTGCGCGGCGCCGATCTCTGCGCGATCCTCGGCAACCTCCTCGACAACGCCCTCGAGGCTGCAGCGCAGACCGACGCGCGCTGGCTGCGGCTGGTGATGCGGCGCATCGGCAGGATGCTTGTGATCAAGGTGGAAAACAGCGCCCATCCGCCGCAGGAAAACTGCGCCACGACAAAATCCGGCGAGCTCCACGGCTGGGGACTGGCAAGCGCACGCACAGCCGCTGCCCGTTACGACGGCGTCGTGCAGACAAGCTATGCCGATGGCGTTTTCACAGCAGTGGCGACCCTTTCCTTCGAAGCAATCTGACCACGCCCATTCGCGGCGTGGTTTTTCGCGCCCAAAAACCGACCATTCGCGGACATTTCCGCAGGACGCACGCAGATCGTGTAGGATAGAGACAGGATAAAGCAACGATGATCCACAAAGGAGGAAACGATCATGCGTCACTATTATTTTCGTCTCGTTATGGGCTTTGTATTTCTCGCCTGTCTCATTTTCAGCGCTGTGACAATGAATGTCAGCGGCGTCGTGCTCTTCATTTTCATGAGCGCAGCCATGTTTTACGGCGCTTACACAGCGTGGAAGTCGGGCGGCGGCGATCAGTCATGAGCGCGCTCGAGATCCAGGGATTGTCCGCCTGGTACGCACCGGAGCATCCTGTGCTCAAGGACTGCACGTTCTCCCTCGGGGAGCACGAGGTCGTCGGCCTCATCGGGCTCAACGGCGCCGGTAAGACCACGCTCCTGAATGTGCTCAGCGGGCTGCACGCAGAGTTTTCCATCGCTCGTGCGGCGTTCGACGGCGCAGCGGTGCAGTTTCGCGATCCCGCGTTCAAACGCGCGCGCTACACCGTCTTCGCCGAGGACGCCGCCTTCGGCTATTTCAGCTTCCGTGAATACCTCACCTTTGCAGCCCGCGCTTATGCCCAGCCGCTGCCGGATGTGGATGCCCTTGTCAGTGGCTTTCATTTCGCCGACTACGCCGAAACGCCGATCCGCGATCTTTCCACAGGCAACCGCAAGAAAGCCTTTCTCATCACCGCATTTGCCCTGCGTCCGCCGCTGCTCCTGCTGGACGAGCCGGTGAACGGGCTCGATTTTCAGAGCACCGAATTTCTCTATACGTGTATGAACAACTACCGCAGCCAGGGCACGCTGCTCTTTTCGTCGCATGTGCTCGAAAGCATCACCCTTACCGCTGATCGTGTGCTCGTTCTCGAAAACGGGCGCATCAGCCAAACGTTCAGCAGCGGCGAGATCGATGCGCAGGCGATCCGGGAGGCGACGCGCGATGACAACGTTTGATTATTTTCTGCGCAAATACTTCGGCGCGCGGGGAAAGCGCCTCGTGCGCACCCTCGTCGTCTGCGCCGTCGTCTATGGCGGCCTGGCTGCGACAGAGTGGCGCGTCGCCATTTCGCCCTTCGTGCTCTGCCTGATGACCAGCGTGTTCAGCGGTGGCGCCATGCTCCGCGCCCTTGCTGCGGCGGATGGGCAGACCGAGCTGCGCCATCTGCTCATGCTCCCGGAAAATGCGCGCGACATTGTGCGCGGCTACATCGGCGCGCTGGCGCTCTACACCCTCGCCACGAAAACCCTGCCGCTTTTGGCGATCCTGCTCGCCGTTAGCGCCTGGAGCGCGCAAACACTCTGCAGCGTCGTTTTCTGCGCGCTTTGCAGCGTGCTGCTTGCGGCGCTTTTTCGCAGCGGTCTGCGCTGGCTCGCCGCGCTCTGGACGCTCGCACTTTTCGTCGTGCTCCGCCTTTGCACAGGAGAGCGCGTGCTCCTGCCGCTGCTTGCGCTTTCTGCAGCCGCATCCCTGTTCCTGCTTGCGCGCGCAGATGCCTGGGCTTTTCTGCGCGCCACACCGCCTGGCAGCCGCTCCGGAAAGCACGCGCAGCATTTCCTCATGCTCCGCTATTTTCTACGCCATCTCTTCACGCATAGAAATTATCTCGTCAACACCGCCGGGCTCTGGCTCGTCGCCGCCGCGCTGCCGTTTTTCTTCGCCAGCTTCGCTCGCGAGATCTTCGTCGCGCCCCTTGGCTTCGCCATTCTCACCCTCAACACCCCGCTCAGCGTTCTGCTTTCCGCAGATCCCACCTTCGACCGTGCCGTGCGCATGCTCCCCGGTAGCGTCAGGCTGTTCTGCCTGCCCTATGTCGTCCTGCTCGCCAGCGCAAATCTCCTCGCCGACAGCGTTTTTCTCATCAGCTGGGCCCTCACCATCGGCCCCATTACGCCACAAATGCTCGTCGCAGCCCTCTTCATCGCGCTGCAAAGCGCCCTCGCCGCAGTCTGGCTCGAATGGCAGCATCCTCTCAAAAACTGGCGCAGCGAAAGCGACCTCTGGCACCATCCCCGCAAATACCTCGTTCCCGCCGTTATGCTCCTCCTGGCAGCAGCCATCGGCAGCTGGCCGATCCTCCCGCTTTGCTGGATCGTGCTCAACGCCGAGCTTGTCCTCGCTGCCCGGCAAATCACACGCGCATAAACAAAGGCCTGCTACACAGACGAAAATCGTTTGTGTAGCAGGCCTGTTGGCGCTTGTCTTCAGATTACGATTTTCGCGCCTAGAAGCTTCACAAATTCGCGGCAGATCGCAGCTAAAGGTAAAGAGTCGGAGAGGTTGAAAGATCGGTGAAATTTTCGTACAATAGAATCATAAAACCGACAGACGGGGAGGGGATTTCCATGCAACGCGCCCTAATCATACAACGAGCTGACCGCGCTGGAAATCGTTCGCGGCGCGAAAGCGCGGTACTACGACATGTTCTGCGCGCTCAGAGCCGAGATCGAAAAAAACTGGTTGGCCTAGCGCTCGCTACCCCCCACATAAAAAATCGCCAGCTCTCTCTGCGAAAGCTGGCGATTGTCGTTATTCGTCGCGGTTCGCCTGGATGGCGTCGTAACCGTTTTCTCTGGTGCGGATGCGGATGGCGTCGCGGATTTCGTAGCTGAAGATTTTTCCGTCGCCGGGCTCACCGGTGTAGGCGGCGTGTTCGATGGCGTAGATGGTTTTTTGCTCCCATTCTTCGGAGGAGACGACGATCTCGAACTTGATCTTCGGCTGCATCTGCACCTCGATCTCCATGCCGCGGACGACTTCGCTGTAGCCTTTGCTGGTGCCGCAGCCCATCACCTGGGAAACCGTCAGCCCGTTGACGCCGATTTCCGACAGGGCGTGCTTGACTTCTTCAAATTTTTCTTCGCGCACGATGGCTTCAATTTTGATCAGCATAGTTTCACCTCATTTTCCTTTCTCAGTCCAAGCCGTTGAAGCTTGGGTAAGCGTTTTCGCCGTGCTGTGAGAGATCGAGCCCGACGAGCTCGTCTTTTTCCGCCACGCGCAGCGGTGTGAAGAGGCGCGTGATCGCCAGACAGATCAGCGTGCCGACGACGGCGACGCCGATGGAGACGACGATCCCAGCGAGCTGAGCGAGGAAGAGGTGGGTGTCGCCGAAAACCAGCCCATTCCACTGCGCCACGTCGTTGATCGAGGAGAGGCCGAAGAGCCCGGTGGCGATACCGCCCCAGATGCCGCCGAGGCCGTGGCAGCCGAAGGCATCCAGGGAATCATCGATCTTCAGACGTTTTTTGATCAGCGCGATGCCGAAATAGCTGATCGGGCTGGCCAGCGCACCGATGATGAAGCTTGCCCAGATCGGCACAAAGCCAGCACCCGGCGTGATCGCCACAAGCCCGACGACAAGCCCGGTGGAGGCGCCGACGAGGGTTGGCTTGTGATCCTTGATCGCGTCGATCGCCATCCACACGAGCATGGCCGAGGCAGAAGCGATCGCCGAAGTCATAAACGCGTGGGCAGCGAGGCCGTTGGCCGCCAGCGCGCTGCCGGCGTTGAAACCAAACCAGCCAAACCAGAGCATCGTCGCGCCGAGCACCACGAACGGAATGTTGTGCACGCGGTAGACCACCTGCGCATAGCCGCGGCGCTGGCCGAGCACGATCGCGAACACCAGCGCGCTCACGCCCGAGGAAATGTGCACGACGTTGCCGCCGGCAAAATCCACCGAGCCCAGCGCCGCCAACGTACCGCCTTCGCCCCAGACCATGTGCGCCAGCGGATAGTAGACCACCAGCGACCAGAGAATGACGAAGATCACCAGCGCCTTAAAGCGCACGCGCCCGACGAGCGATCCTGTGAGCAGTGCTGGCGTGATCACGGCAAACATCATCTGGAAGCCGCAGTAAACGAGGTGCGGAATATTGTCCGCGTATGGCCCAGCCTCCATACCCACGCCATTAAGCCCGAACCAACGCAGGTCGCCGATGATGCCGCCGTGGTTTCCGCCGAAGGCCAGCGAGTAACCCACCAAACACCACATCAGGGTGGCGATGCCGATGATCGCCACACAGCCCATCATCGTATTCACCACATTTTTGCGCCGCACCAGCCCGCCGTAGAAGAAGGCCAGCCCCGGCGTCATAAAGAACACCAGCGCAGCACTGATGATCATAAAAGCAGTATCTCCACTGTTCATTTTCTCACATTCCTTTCTTTTGTCCAGAGGGTAACAGGTTGCCGCGCGGTGAGGATTCAGAAAGATTTCTGAAAAACAAAAAAGGTGTTTGGAACGTTTTCACGTTTCAAACACCTTTGCTTGATGAACACAGTGTAGCACAGAAGCCGGCGTTCTGCAAGAGAAATTTTCAGCAGATTTCAACAAATTTTCGCTAGCGCGTTTTGTTTGAATGGTTTTTCTAGGCGTGCGTGTGTGGAACTGATATAATAAAGATAGAAATTCTTGCAGAAATGAGGTGTGTGTTATGATTCAGACAGTGAAAGAGGCGCAGTCGGTGTTGGCGCCGGTCTTTGATGAATATGGGATCCGGCGGGCGGTGCTTTTCGGATCGATCGCGAAGGGAACGGCAACGGACAGGAGCGATTTGGATCTGATCGTTGACAGTGGTCTGCGCGGATTAAAATTTGTTGGCTTTATCGAAGCGGTGCACGAAGCCGCGGGAATGCCGGTGGATGTGATGGATGTGACGCACATCGACAAGGGCTCGCGCGTTGACCGGGAGATCCAGAAAACAGGGGTGACGATCTATGAAAGAAAAGATCATCATTGATAAAATGCTGCGCTATCTGACAAAAGTGGTAGAATATTGTCAGGGTTACAATTATGACCAATTTGTAAAAGATGAAAAGACGACAGAGGCCTGTGTGTTTAATCTTAGCCAGTTGGGCGAATTATGTCGAACGTTGGACGATGATTTTATGAAAATACACAGCGAAATTCCATGGCGCGCCATGTACGGATTACGCAATCGTATTGTGCATGATTACGAAGGCATTAATTTGATGCTGGTCTGGGATGTGATCTCGGAGGATCTGCCGGAGTTGAAAAAACAACTGCTGGAATTGAGAGAGAATTTATGAATGGAGTTTTTTTAAAGAAAAACGCGTCAGCGGGAAAAAATCTCGCTGACGCGTTTGCTATTTTCTGCGGACGGGCGATCAATGATGGTCGCAGTCGTGGTGGTCGCAGGCGATCTGGTTGTCTTTGAGGGTGCCGGCGAGATAGGCTGCGAGGACGTCTTCGATCGGGCCGCTGCAGCCGCGGATGACCTGGATGCCGTTGGAATTGAGCACGTTGAGGGCGCCGTTTCCCATGTTGCCGGCGAGCATCATGCGTACGCCGATGCGCGCCATCTGTGGCGCGATGTCGGATTTGCAGCCGCAGCCTTCTGGCGATGGCATATCTTCGGTGGCGATGACTTTTCCGCCTTCCACGGTGACGATGGTGTAGTGGTCGCAGTGACCGAAATGGTCGTCGATGCGTCCGTCTCTGGTTGGTAATGCGATTTTCATTAAATATTCCTCCTGTCTAGCGGTATTATACAGCGCGCGGCGAAAAATGTACAGAGCTTGCGCGGCTCTGCGATGTCGTGTACAATAAAACTATCTGTTACCCAAAAAAGGAGCGGTGAATGATGGACAAAGAACGGAGAAGGGCGCTGGGCGCGCTGACGCACGAGCTGGGCATCGGCGGGCTGGATCTCGAGATGCTGGATGTGGCGCTGACGCATCCTTCCTACGCGATGGAGCATAATCTCGACCACGACAACCAGCGGCTGGAATTTCTCGGCGACGCGGTGGTCGATCTGATCATGGGCGAATATCTTTTTGCGCAGTTTCCGGCAGACGACGAGGGCAAGCTCACAAAAATGCGGGCGAGTCTGGTCTGCGAGGATGCGCTGGCTGGCGCTGCGCGAAAGCTGGGGCTGAACAAATATTTGCTCCTGGGCCGTGGCGAGGAGGCGACGGGCGGAAGTCTGCGCCCATCGAATCTGGCGGATGCCTGGGAAGCGATGTGCGGCGCGATCTATCTGAGCGCAGGGATCGAGGTGTTGAAGCCGGTGCTGGTGAAATATCTCGAGCACGCGATCGCGATGGTGCAGGGCGGTTATTACGGCGATTATAAAACGCGGCTGCAGGAATTTATCCAGCAGGAGCCGGACCACACGATCAGCTACGAGGTGCTGGAAACGCGCGGCCCTGCCCATGACCGCGATTTCCATGTGGAGGTCCAGGTCGACGGGATCGCGCGCGGACGCGGCTGGGGAAAATCGAAAAAGCTGGCGCAGCGCGAAGCGGCGCTGGCGGCGCTCGTTGCTTACGGCGAGCTGCCGAAGGTGGAGCAGGATCAGTGAAACACGTGATCCTGCCGGTGTTTGTGCCGCACATGGGCTGTCCGCACACCTGTGTGTTCTGCAATCAGTTTCGCATCACGGGCACCTGGCAGCCGCCGGATCTCGCCACGCTTGCCGCTCAAGCGGAGGAATGGGCGGCATCGAGCGGCACGCTGCCGGAGCTGGCGTTTTACGGCGGCAGCTTCACGGCGATCGATCTCAAGACGCAGACGGCGCTTCTGGAAAGTGCGGCGCAGCTGAAAAAGGACGGGCGCATTTCTCGGGTCCGTCTTTCGACGCGCCCGGATGCGCTGGACGCGGAGGTTTTGGCGCGGCTGGCGCATTACGGCGTGGATACGGTGGAGATCGGTGTGCAATCGCTGGACGATGAGGTGCTGGCGGCGTCTCAGCGGAGCCACACGGCGGCGCAGGCAGAGGATGCGATCAGGCGCGTGCAGGCAGCGGGATTTCGCTGCGGTGCACAGATGATGGTGGCGCTGCCGGGCGATACGCCGGAAAAAAGCCTTGCCACCGGAGCACGACTTGTGCAGCTGGCGCCGGATATGGTGCGCATCTATCCAACAGCGGTGATCCGCGACACGGCGCTGGCGGAAGCGTATGCCGCAGGCAGCTATCAGCCGTGGCCGCTGGATACGGTGCTCGACACGGTGGCGGCGCTGCTCGATCTTTTCGATGCGGCAGAGATCCCGGTGATCCGCGTGGGGCTGCAGGCGGAGGACAACCTCTCGCAGGGAGATGTCATCGCTGGCGCCTACCATCCAGCGCTGGGCGAGCTTGTGAAAGCACGACGCTTTCGCCGGCGCATGGCGGCGCTTTTGCGGGAGCACGAGACTGCGCCGGTGCAATTTGCTGTGGCACCGCGGTTTCTCTCGCAGGCGATCGGTCAGCATCGCGAAAACCTTCATTATTTATCAGAGCGCTGCGGCCAGCCGGTGACGGTGGTGGCCGACGCTTCTGTTTTGAACGATACAGTAGAAAGAATGTGACACATGTTTCTTAAATCCTTAGAGATCCAGGGTTTCAAATCCTTTGCAGATAAGGTATATTTTTCTTTTTCGCCGGGGGTGACCGCCATTGTCGGGCCAAACGGCAGCGGCAAGAGCAACGTGGTGGATGCGATCCGCTGGGTGCTCGGTGAGCAGAGCGCGAAAACGCTGCGCGGTGCGAAGATGGAAGACGTCATCTTTTCCGGCAGCGCCGGGCGCAAGCCCGTCGGCATGGCGCGGGTGACGATGATCCTCGACAACAGCCAGCGCATTTTCGCGCTGGACGCCGACGAGATCGAAGTCTCGCGCACGCTCTATCGCTCCGGCGAGAGCAATTATATGCTCAACAAAAACACCTGTCGCCTGAGAGACATTCAGGAGCTTTTCATGGATACCGGCCTCGGCAAGGACGGCTTCAGCGTCATCGGTCAGGGCAAGATCGAAGAGATCCTCACCCTGCATGCCGAAGAACGGCGCGGTCTTATCGAGGAAGCGGCAGGCATCAGCAAATATAAATACCGCAAGCGTGAGGCAGAGCGCAAGCTCGAATCGACGAACGACGACATGACGCGTCTCGACGACATCCTTTACGAGCTCGAGCAGCGCATCGATCCCCTCGCCAAGCAGGCGGAGAAGGTGCGCGTCTATCGTGGGCTCAAGGCAGAGAGCGACAAGCTCCAGCTCGCTTATCTGACAAAACAGCTGCTGCAGGCGCGGGATGATGAAAAGGCCCAGCTCGATACGCTGGAAGCGGAGCACGAAAAAGCGCTGGCGGCACAGACCGCCCTCGATCAGTCGGAGGCTGCCCTCGCAGAAGCGAAGCAGACACTGGCGCGGGAGCGTCACGCCATGGAAAGCGCGCAGTCGGCATACACCGATTCTCTGCGTGAAACGCAGGAGCATGAAAAAGCGCTGAGCCTGCTCGCTGAGCGGCATCAGCACGCCGAGGAGCGGCTGGCGACGCTGTCTGCGCAGGCAGAGGAGAATCAGCAGAAGCTCACAGAGGTGCGCGCAAATGTGGAGACCTACGCGAGAGCGCTGGCAGAAAGCCAGGCCGAAGCGGCAGAGATCGACAGCCAGGCTGCGCAGGATCAGGCAGCGCTGACCGCTGCGGAAAACGATGTGAGCGCGCTGAAAACGCGCATCGACAGCCTGCAGGCGGAGCAGTTCGCGACCCTTTCCGAGCAGGCAGCCACCAACAACACGATCACCCGCCTGGAGCAGGCGATGAGCGGTGACGCAGCGCGCAGCGAGCGTGTGGCGTCGCGTCTGGCTGAGCTGGAAACGCAGCACGAAGCCCTGGCGGCAGACGTGGCGCAGCGCCAGACGGAGCAGGCGCAGAGTGAAGCAGCGCTGACAGAAACCGAAAACGCGCTGGCAAAGCTTGAGCACGACATGACGACCTGTCGCCAGGCGCTCGCTGCCCAGCAGGAGCAGCAGCGTCATCTCGAACAGCAGCTCACCCAGGCGCAGAGCCGTCTAGAAACGCTGGAGGAATTTGAAGCCTCCGGTGAAGGGTACTACCAGGGCGTGCAGCAGGTGCTGCGCGCGAAAAAAGAGCGCCGGCTTTCCGGCATCCAGGGCTCGATCCTGCAGCTGCTGGAGATCCCGACAGAATATCTCACAGCCATCGAAAACGCCCTCGGCGGTGCAGCGCAGAACGTTGTTGTCGACGACGACCGCGACGCCCAGCAGGCCATCACCTGGCTGAAAAAAGAGCGCCGCGGCCGCGTCACCTTCATGCCGCTGAACCTTGTCAAGGGCAAGCGTCAGGATGTGGATTTCCACGACGACGCCGTGATCGGTCTGGCGCTGGATCTGGTGCAATACGATCCGAAATACGAAGCTGTGATGGCGCAGCTTCTCGGCCGCGTCTGGGTGCTGCGCGATCTCGCGAGCGCGACGGCGCTGGCCAAGCGCACTGGCGCGAAGCATCGCTTTGTGACGCTGGATGGCGACGTACTCGCACCTGGCGGCAGTATGACCGGTGGGCATCAGAAAAAGCAGAGCTCGATTGTCCACCGCAAGCACGAAATGGGCGCGCTGAAGGATAAGATCGCCGCCCTTACCGCCGAAGCAGCAAAGATCGTCGATACGGCGGCGAAGCTGCAGAGCCAGCTGGAAAAGCTCGCGCAGTCGCAGGAACGCGGCAACGCGCGCAAGCAGGAGGAGCAGCTGGCGCTGCGTGAGATCGCTGTCGTCCTCGAACAGCAGCAGGCGCAGGTGAAACGTGTGCAGCGTGAGCTGGAGCTTGAGCGTATGAACCGCGACAGCCTCAGCGCCGAGCGCGCAACAGCGGAACAGGATCTCGCGCGTGCAAAAGAAGCGGCAGAAGCGCTCAGCGTCAAGCTGGAAACCCTCGCCGAAGATCTGGCGCAGGCGCGCAGCGATCTTGGCCGGGCGGAGAGCGCCCAGCAAACGGCGCAGGCAGCGCTGCAGGGCGTGCTCGTGCAGCAGGCGGCGCGCGACGAGCAGGTGCAGCATCAGCGCGAGCGCCACGCGGCAGCTGTCAGCGAAGCAGCGCGCCTGCAGCAGGCAGTGGCGCAGCAGGAAACAGACAGCGCCCAGCTTGCTGAAGAGCTGGACAGCCTCAGCGTGCGTCTCGACGACGAGCGCACAGCGTTGAAAACAGCGCAGGACAGCCACTTCGCTGTCGATGCCACCATGCAGGAAGCGAAGGCGCGCATCGATGCGTTGGAAGAAGACATCCGCGAGCGGGAAAAATCCGTCAGCGAGGCGCGCAGCACAAGCGACAATTGCTGGCGGGCGCACAGCACTTCTGAGATGCGACTCGAGCGCACCACAGAAAAGCTCAACCAGTTTGAGGAGCAGCTTCTGGAAGCCTTCGGCTTTTCGCCAGACGTCGCCATCGCTGAAGCAGATCTCGAGCTCGACACCAAGGATGCGCCAGCCCGTCTCAAAACGCTGAAAAACAAGATCGCTCGTCTCGGCGAGATCAATTTCACCGCGCTGGAGGAATACGAGCGCGTCAGCGAGCAGGCGGCATTTCTGCAGACGCAGCTCGAGGACCTCAGCCTCGCCAAGCAGAAGCTCGAGGATGTCATCCACGAGATGGAGCAGACCATGTCCAGACGCTTCAAAGAGGCGTACGAGAAAGTCAACGAGCAGTTTTCGCAAATCTTCACCGCCATGTTCGGCGGTGGCAGCGCGCGGCTGGAGCTGTCGCTGCCAGGACGTTATCTCGAGACCGGTGTGGAGATCGTGGCACAGCCGCCTGGCAAAAAAGAGCGCGTGCTGACGCTGCTCTCCGGCGGCGAGCGCGCGCTCACAGCGACGGCGCTGCTCTTTGCGCTGCTGGAGGTGCGGCCGAGCCCGTTTGTCATTCTCGACGAGATCGAAGCCGCGCTGGACGAGGCCAACGTCGAGCGATTTGCATCCTTTATCATTCAATATACCAATAAAACCCAATTCATCATCATCTCTCACCGCAAGGGCACCATGGAAGCAGCGTCTGTCCTCTACGGCATCACCATGGATGCCAACGGCGTTTCCAAGCAGGTATCCGTGCGGCTGAGCGATTATCAGGACGAGCAGGAGGCTTAGCACATGGGATTATTTGACCGTTTATTTAAGAAAAACCAAGCTGAAAAAACCGACGCCGAAGCGCTCAACAAAGAGCTCAACGACGGACTTTCGAAAACCCGCCGTGGTTTTATGGAAAAAGTGTTCGGGGTGCTCAGCGGCAAGGAGATCGACGACGATCTCTACGATGAGCTCGAAGAAGCGCTCATCCAGGGCGACGTCGGCGTCAACACCGCGCTCGATCTCGTGGAGCGTCTGCGCGAGCGTGAAAAGCGCGACCATCTGAAAACGAGCGCCGATCTGCAGGAAGCCTTCGCCGACGAGCTCGTGCAGCTGCTTGGCGAGGAAGAGGAACCGCTCAAGCTCGAGCCGGATACCCTCAACATCATCCTTTTCGTTGGCGTCAACGGCGTCGGCAAAACGACGAGCATCGGCAAAATCGCCTGGCAGCTCAAGGAGCAGGGCCACAAGGTCATCCTCGGCGCTGCCGACACCTTCCGTGCTGCTGCTGCCGATCAGCTCAAGATCTGGGGCGAGCGCGTCGGCTGTGATGTGATCGCGCACCAGGAAGGCGCCGATCCTGCTGCTGTTGTGTTTGACGCCATCGCTGCGGCAAAATCCCGCGGCTGCGACGTGCTCCTCGTGGACACCGCTGGGCGTCTGCAGAACAAAGTCAACCTCATGAACGAGCTCGCGAAGATCCGCAAGATCATCGATCGCGAAGCGCCGGACTCCCTGCGCGACGTGCTCCTCGTGCTCGATGCCACCACCGGCCAGAACGCGCTCAATCAGGCGAAGGTTTTCAAAGATACTGCCGGCGTCACCGGCGTGATCCTGACCAAGCTCGACGGCACCGCCAAGGGCGGCGTGGTCATCGGTGTCAAAGCCGAGTACGATCTGCCGGTGAAATACATCGGTGTCGGCGAGCAGAAGGAGCATCTGCAGGTGTTCAATCCACGCACCTTTGCCGAAGCGCTGTTCCTCGGTTTTGGCGGCGACGACCAACAGGAAACAGTTGACGACGCAGCAGAAACGGCAGAGGAGGCAGAAGCCGATGAATAAAACCCTGTTCCGCAATGTCACAATGCTTGAAGGCGACGCACTTTCGCCAGTCGTCGGCGATCTGCTCATCGCAGACGGGCGCATCGCCGCTGTCGGTAGCGTCAGCGCAGAGGAAGCGGCGGACGCCGTGGAATTTGCCCGCGGCGAGCATTATCTGCTGGCGCCAGGCTACATCAATACCCACACCCATGTGGCGATGGCACTCCTGCGCGATTACGGCGGCGACCAACCGCTGGATGTCTGGCTCAACAACTATATCTGGCCGGCAGAAGCACGTCTTTCTGACGACGATGTGTACTGGGGCTCCTGCCTCGGCATGCTGGAAATGATCGCCGGCGGCGCAACCTGCTTCATGGAAATGTACGACCACTGCGACGCCATTGCACAGGCCGTCGTCGACAGCGGCATGCGCGTGATCATCTCCCGCGGCAGCGTCGGCATGAACGATCCTGAGGGGCGCGGCATCGCAGAAAACGACGCCGCCTACGCGCGCTGGCACGGCGCCGAAGAGGATCGCATCCGCATCTGGTATGGACCGCACGCGCCGAACACCTGCCCTGGCGAATACATCCAGGAAATGGCGGCGCACGCACGCCAGCGTAACACCGGCGTGCACATCCACGTCGCGGAAACGAAGGGCGAGTTCGATTTCATCCAGGAAAAATATGGCATGACGCCGGCAGCCTGGCTGGAAAGCCTCGGCGTGCTCGATGTGCCAACCCTCGCTGCCCACAGCGTCTGGCTCACAGATGAGGACATCGCGATCTATGCGCGTCACGGCGTCGCCGCTGCGCACAATCCGATCAGCAATCTCAAGCTCGCCAGCGGCATCTGCCGCGTCGAGGATCTCGAGCGCGCTGGTGTCGTTGTCGGTCTCGGCACCGATGGCGCATCCTCGAACAACATCATGAGCATGCACCGCGAGCTGCAGGTGGCTGCGCTCATCCACAAGATCCGCAACTACGATGCGCAAGCCGTTGGTGCGCGCGATGCGCTGCGTCTGGCGACCGTGAACGGCGCAAAAGCGCTGCGCTGGGACGACGCCATCGGCAGCATCGCCGTCGGCAAGCGCGCCGATCTCGTGCTCTACAAGCTTGATCAGCCGTGGAACGTGCCGCATCACGACGCTGTGAGCAATGTTGCCTACGCTGCGCAGCAGAGCGACATCGACAGCGTTTTCGTGCAGGGCGATTGCCTTTACAAGCACGGCGAATATCAGACGCTTGACGTCGAGCGCATCATTGCAGAAGCAGAGCGCCGCGCAAAACGACTCGTTGGCTGAAAATTTTTCACGACCGCCCGTCGCCTGGGAAAAATCTCAGGCGACGGGCGGTCGATTTTTTTTGCGCGCGCTGGCGAGAATTTCTGGCGGCGAGCGGATTTTTTTGGCGATTCTATTGACAATTCGCGGCTTAGGATGTATCCTAAGTACAGAGTTAGCACTCGAGAGAAAAGAGTGCTAATAAGGAGGCGAGAGCATGTTAGATGAGAGAAAAGAAAAAATTCTAGCAGCGATTGTCACAGATTTCATAGATACAGCAGAGCCGGTCGGCTCGCGCACCATCTCCAAAAAATACGACATCGGTTTCAGCTCGGCGACGATCCGCAACGAGATGAGCGATCTCGAGGAGATGGGCTACATCGTGCAGCCGCACACCTCAGCGGGACGCATCCCGACAGACGTCGGCTACCGTTACTATGTGGACCGGCTGATGTTCCGCGCCCAGCGCTCGTACAGCGAGGAAAAACAGCTGTACGATTACATCCGCAGCCAGGCCAGCCTCGACGGCGAGCGCATGCACGCCATCCTCAGACACATGGCAGACGTCACCGGCTACACAGCGATGCTCGTGGTGCCGGAGGCGGAGATCACAAAACCGTTGCTCTCGATGCTCGATCTGATCTACCTGATGCCGGAGCGTGGCCTCATGGTGGTCGTCACCGACGACGAACGCGTCGAGCAGCGTCTCATCGATCTGCCGGAAGGCTTCGGCCCGAAGGAGCTGAACGTGGTCAACGGCGTGCTCAGCCATTATCTGCGCGGACTTTCCGTGGCCCACTGGCACAGACCGCTGATCGAATTCCTCGTTGACCAGATGGGCACAGCCTCGAGCTTTGTCCACGATCTTCTGGATATCCTAAACGAGATCCTCAGCAGACGCCAGCAGAAAGAGGTCATCGTCGAAGGTGCGCTGAATATGCTTTCCTTTGCAGAGTTCCAGGATCTTGAGCTCCTGCGTTCGCTGCTCAGAGCCTTCAGCGATGACGACGAAGTGGCTACCTTCTTTGACAATCTGCCGGAGAAGGGCCTGACGATCCGCATCGGCGACGAGAACAGCGCGTCAGAGATCAGCGCCTGCAGCATGGTCGTCGGCAGCTACAGCGTCGGCAAAAATGTCGGCCATCTGGCGCTCATCGGGCCAAAGCGCATGAACTATATCAAGTGCGTGGCCATGGTCGAAGCGGTGCTCAGCGGATTTGAGCAGCTGTTCACGCGATTGGAAAAAAACGAAGCCCGCAAAAATGCCCTCTCCACCGTCGTCGCTCACGATGGCGATTGGCAGAGCAGCGCAGGGCTGGCGATATTTGAAGAAAAGTATTAGTAAGGAGTGCTGTGAATGACAGAACAAGAACAGGCCAAGGATCCTCAGACCGAGGAACAGGCGCCGGAAGAAACCACCGAACCTGAGGTTGAGGTCGCAGAAGAAGCGGAAGCTCCCGCCGAAGACAACAGTGCCTACGAAGAACTCAACAAGCGTTATCTGCGTCTCCTGGCAGATTTTGACAACTTTAAGCGCCGCACCACCACAGAAAAAGAGGATATCGCCAAATATGGCACGATGACCCTCGTGAAAGAACTTCTGCCGGTGCTCGACAGCTTTGAGCTGGCGCTGAAAAATCCGCCGGCAGATTCTGAAGAGAGCGTGAAGGCTTTCCAGGAAGGGTTCGAGAAAGTGCAGAAGCAGCTCCTCGACTGTCTCACCAAGGCAGGTCTGGAACGCATCGAAGCCATCGGCCAGGAATACGATCCAAACTTCCACGAAGCGATCATGGTCGTGGACGACGAATCGCAGCCAGCCAACACCGTTTTCGACGAGCTGCGCGCAGGCTACAAATTCAAAGAAAAAGTCATCCGTCCAACGGTTTGCCGTGTGACGGGTAATAAATAAACAACCACCATCTTTTATTGATAGATTTTTAGGAGGAATATTACAATGGGAAAAGTAATTGGTATTGACTTAGGGACTACAAACTCTTGTGTGGCAGTCATGGAAGGCGGCGAAGCAGTCGTCATCCCTAACAGCGAAGGCAACCGCACCACACCATCCGTCGTTGGTCTGAACAACAGCGGCGAACGTCTCGTCGGCCAGGTCGCAAAGCGTCAGGCCATCACCAATCCTGACAACACCGTTGCCAGCATCAAGCGCCACATGGGCTCTGATTATAAAGCCACCCTCGGCGGCAAACAGTACACCCCACAGGAAATTTCTGCGATGATCCTGCAGAAGCTGAAAGCAGATGCAGAGGCCTACATCGGTGAAACCGTCACCCAGGCAGTCATCACCGTTCCTGCATACTTCAGCGACAGCCAGCGCCAGGCAACCAAGGACGCTGGTAAGATCGCCGGCCTCGATGTGCTCCGCATCATCAACGAACCAACCGCAGCTGCGCTGGCTTACGGCGTCGACAAGGACAACACCGATCAGAAGATCCTCGTCTTCGACCTCGGTGGCGGTACCTTCGACGTTTCTCTGCTCGAGATCGGCGACGGCATCTTCGAAGTTCTTGCTACCAGCGGCAACAACCGTCTCGGCGGCGACGACTTCGACAAGAAGATCATCGACTGGGCCATCGCTGAATTTAAGAGCCAGACTGGCATCGATCTCAGCGGCGACAAGACCGCCATGCAGCGCCTGAAAGAAGCTGCTGAAAAAGCAAAGATGGAACTTTCCACCGTCACCACCTCGAACATCAACCTGCCATTCATCACCATGGACGGCAACGGTCAGCCACAGCATCTGGATCTGACCCTTTCCCGTGCAAAATTCGACGAACTGACCGCAGACCTCGTTGAAAAAACCATGGGCCCATCCCGTCAGGCACTTTCCGACGCTGGTCTTTCTGCTGGCGACATCGACAAGGTCATCCTTGTCGGCGGTTCCACCCGTATCCCAGCGGTTCAGGATGCTGTCAAGAAACTCACCGGCAAAGAACCATTCAAGGGCATCAACCCTGACGAATGCGTTGCCATCGGCGCAGCCATCCAGGGCGGTGTGCTCGTCGGCGAAGTCAAGGACGTTGTCCTTCTGGACGTTACGCCACTGTCCCTCGGTATTGAAACCCTCGGCGGCGTTATGACCAAGATCGTTGAACGCAACACCACCATCCCAGTTTCCCGCAGCCAGGTATTCACCACCGCTGCTGACAACCAGACCTCGACCGATATCCACGTGCTCCAGGGCGAACGTGAAATGGCCAAGGACAACAAGACCCTTGGCCGCTTCAGCCTCATGGATATTCCACCAGCTCCACGTGGCATCCCACAGATCGAAGTCACCTTCGACATCGACGCCAACGGCATTGTCAACGTTTCTGCCAAGGACAAAGGCACCGGCAAGAGCCAGCGCATCACCATCCAGTCTAACAGCGGCCTCTCCGATGAAGAGATCGATCGCATGGTCAAGGATGCAGAAATGAATGCCGAAGCCGACAAGAAGATGAAGGAAAAAGTCGACACCAAGAACAACGCCGACGCCCTCCTCTTCCAGAGCGAAAAAGTGCTCAAGGATGCCGGCGACGCTGTGGACGCAGCAGATAAGGAAGCCATCGAAAAAGCACAGGCCGATCTGCGCGCCGTCATCGACAGCGACAACACCGAAGAGATCAAGGCAAAGAGCGAAGCGCTCACCAACGCCATCTATAAAGTCAGCGAAAAAATGTACGCCCAGGCAGCCGCTCAGCAGCAGGCTGGTCAGGACGCACAGGCACAGGGTCAGAACAGCGACGGAACCTATGATGCCGATTTTACCGAAGTGGACGACAATAAATAATGGCTGAAAAGCGCGATTACTATGAGGTGCTCGGGGTTGATAAAAACGCCAGCGACGCGGACATCAAGAAAGCATTCCGTAAGCTCGCGCGTAAATATCACCCCGATGTCAATCCAGGTGACAAAGACGCAGAAGCAAAATTTAAGGAGATCAACGAAGCCTACGACGTTCTCTCGAACGCCGAAAAACGCCAGCAGTATGATCAGTTTGGCCACGATGCGCCAAACTTCGGCGCCGGCGGATTCGGTGGATTCGGAGGCGGCGGATTTGGCGGCTCAGCCGATTTCGGAGACCTTGGCGATATTTTCAACATGTTCTTCGGAGGCGGCGGTGGCGCCGGTGCGCAGGCGAACAGCCCGCGTCAGGGCGCAGACCTGCGCTACGATCTGACGCTCTCCTTTGAAGATGCTGTCTTTGGCTGCAAGAAGACGATAACCGTCGATCGTTGGGTGACTTGCTCCACCTGCGGCGGCTCAGGCGCAAAGCCTGGCACCAGCGCGGAAACCTGCAGCCGTTGTCACGGCACAGGCCGCGTCACCAGCATGCAGCAGACACCGTTCGGCCGCATGCAGACCCAGACCACCTGCCCGGAATGCGGCGGGCGCGGCAAGGTCATCAAGGAAAAATGTCCAGATTGCGGCGGCACAGGCCGCAAGCGTGAATCGAAAACCCTGGAGGTCAATGTGCCTGCTGGTGTCGACAACGGCACTCGCCTGCGCATGGCCGGCGAGGGCGAAGCCGGTGAAAACGGCGGCCCATCCGGCGATCTCTACATCTATATCCGTGTGCGTCCGCATGAGATCTTCACCCGCGACGACACCGATATCTATATGGAACAAAAGATCAACGTCGCTCAGGCAGCGCTTGGCGACGAGATCGAAGTGCCAACTCTCGAAGGCCGGATCAAATTTACGATCCCAGCCGGCGTGCAGAGCGGCGCGCGCTTCCGCCTCAAAGGAAAAGGCGTCAAGGGCATGCGCAGCTACGGCAAAGGCGATCAGTATGTGACTGTCATCGTCGAAACGCCAAAAAATCTCACCGACGAGCAGCGTCAGCTCTTTGAAAAGCTCGCCGATTCTCTCGAACGTTTCGACGGCCAATCCGCCAAGGGCGCGAGGCGAACAGAGAAGAAGAAAGAAGACAAGGGTTTCTTCGACAAGATGAAAGATCTCTTCACCGACGACGATGAAGACGACAACAATTAAACACCTCCAGCCGAGGCTCAGAAATGGGCCTCGGTTTTTTGCGTCCGGCACAGAATCTGTGCTATAATATTTCAGTGACTACAAAATAACGAACGAAGGATGATGGAAGATGATAGCAACCTTGGTCAACGCAGCAGTCGTCATCGCCTGCGCGCTGCTGGGTAATTTTCTGCAGCGAGGATTTCCTGACAGACTGCGCACACTGCTGATGCAGGCGCTCGGGATCTGTATCGTTGTCGTCGGCTTGCGCATGGTGCTCGACGTTTCAAACGACATCGTGATCGTGCTTTCGATCGCGATCGGCACAGTGATCGGCCATTTCTGCCAGCTCGACCGCCATCTCGACAACCTTGGCGTGCGCGTGAAGCAGATCGCCAAAGTGGACGACGCACGTTTTGTCGATGGTTTCGTCAGCGCCAGTTTGCTTTTCTGCGTCGGTGCTATGGCCATCGTTGGCTCCTTTGAAGCAGGGCTGAACCAGAACTACAGCATCCTCTTCACAAAATCCGTGCTCGACGGCATCATGGCGATCGTGCTCGGCTCCACCCTGGGGATCGGCGTCGCCTTTTCAGCCGTCGCCGTCATTCTTTACCAGGGCGCGCTGACGCTCCTCGCCGGCTTGCTTTCGCCCGTGCTCACAGATCTCGTCGTCAGCTACATGAGCGCCGCCGGCGGCATCATGATCATGGCCATCGGCATCACAACCGCCGGCATTCGCGAGATCAACACCGTCAACACCCTGCCGGGACTGCTCGTCGCTGCTGCGCTCGGCTTTATCCTGCCGGCGCTGGGCATGGCGTGAGAAAAGGAGCAAGGATGAAAAAGGACAAACGCAAATTTTCTTTAGCGATCCTTCGCGTGATAAAATGGGGTGCCATTGGTGTAGCGGGGCTGCTCGTTCTGGCGCTGATCGTCGTTGGCGCAGCACGCCTGATGACGGCACAGAGCCATGCAGTCGATCCTGCTTGTGGAATTGACGAGAGCATCTATGTGCCACTGAACGGTCAGGAGCAGTATCTGCTGATCCGTGGGAATAACGTGGATAATCCCGTGATCATCTGGCTGCATGGTGGTCCGGCTGGGCCGGATGCCTATACGAATTATGTTTTTCAAGATCAGCTCCTCGATGAGTATACTTTCGTCAACTGGGACCAACGCGGCTGTGGCAGAACTTATTTCCGAAACAGAGAGGACGACCCGCAGAACAACACTGCGACTTTTGCGCAGACTCAGGAGGATCTGGACGCGCTCGTCGCTTATCTCTGCGAGCGTTTTGGGCAGGACAAGGTGATCCTCGTTGGCCATTCCTACGGCACAGCGGTGGGCAGTCGCTATGCGCTCGATCATCCAGAGCGGGTGACAGCGTACATCGGTGTGGGCCAACTGGTGACGTTTGAAAGCGAGCTCTACAGCTACGAAGATGCGCGGCAGCGTGCGTTAGCAAGTGGAGAAGATGTCTCGACGATGGACGCTGCTTATGAGCAATTCTTGCGAGAAAAAACGGTGATGAATATGCTGGCGCTGCGGCAGCAGACCAGCGCGTACCATCACGCGGAGAAAGCCGATCAGAATTTGCTGTGGCTGGCTGCGAAATCACCGTATCTGGGCTTCGACGATGTGCGCTGGTTTCTGCTGCAGCTTGAGAGCGCTGAAGATTTCGTGGCGATGAACGAAAAGCTCTTTGATTACGTGTTGACAGCGGACGTGCGGTCTTATGGGCTGACGTATCAGATGCCAGTAGGATTTATTTCCGGCGCAGATGACTGGACGACGCCTGTCAAATATACGGAGGATTATTTTAATGCGATCTCAGCGCCAGCAAAGGAGATGCAGCTCATCGAGGGCTGCGGTCATCATCCGCAATATGAAGACAGCGTGCAGTTTTCGCACGCGTTGGGAACCATGCTCCACACCTTATTGGATGACTAAATGAAGCGATTTGATTGTGCCCGGCAGCGGAATTCACACTGATTTTTGGAAGGGCAACAAATTGCACGGAGTCTGGATGATGCAGGCTCCGTTTTTCTTGTTCGCGGGAGATGCGCGTGCTATGATAGAGCGGTACGAAAAGGAGGTATGACTCATGAAATTAACAAAGAAAATCCTTGCCCTGCTTCTGACATTGGTGTTGTCGTTGGGCATGTTCACAGCCTGCGCGCCGACAGATTCCGCTTCGAGCGGCGACAGTCAGCCGGCGATCGCAGAAGACGGCAGCTACACCTCGAAGGATGAGGTGGCGCTTTACATCCACACCTATGGCCATCTGCCGGAGAATTATATCACGAAAGATGAAGCCTACGATCTTGGCTGGAAGAGCGAAGGCACACTCGACGAGGTGGCACCGGGCATGTCCATCGGCGGCGACTACTACGGCAACTATGAAGGCGTGCTGCCAGACGAACCTGGTCGCGAATACCACGAGTGCGACATCGATTACGAATCGGGAAATCGCAACGGCAAGCGCATTGTCTACTCGAACGACGGCAACATCTATTACACAGAGGACCACTACAACAGCTTTGAACATTTGTACGGAGATGATGAATGATGCAGGAGATCATCATTGATTTCAGCAAATACGCAAGCATTGCGGATTTTCACGACGACATCGCAGCGCGGCTCAATTTTCCAGCGCACTACGGGCGCAATCTGGACGCGCTCAACGACTGCATGCGAGAAATCCCGCCGGGAAGTGTGCACTTTACGATCTTTTACGGCGGCAGCGGCATTCCACACAAGCAGCAGGTGACGATCGCAAAGATCCTGCTGGGGAAAAACTGAACGATCAACGGATGGCTTCGGCCATCCGTTTTTTGGTGGATTGACGACGGGCAGTAACTCTTTTATACTGGGAGCAGAAAGGCTTGAAAGAGAGAAAGGAGCGTCGAGATGACGAAGAACATACAGAAAATCCTTGCTGCGCTCTGTCTGGCGCTGCTGCTGGCTGGCTGCACGAGTCTGGACTCGGCTGGATACACGCAGGTGTCGAGCGAAAAGGCGGCGCAGCTGATGGAGGATTATGACGACGAGATCGTGCTCGATGTGCGCACGCCGGAGGAATACGCGGAAGCGCACATTCCTGGTGCGATCAACGTGCCGAATGAGGAGATTGGCGAAGAGCCGATCGCAGAGCTGCCGGATAAGGATCAGATCATCCTCGTTTACTGCCGCAGCGGCAATCGCAGCAAGGAGGCTGCGCAAAAGCTGGCAGATCAGGGCTATACGAATGTCATCGAATTTGGCGGCATCAAAGATTGGCACGGTGAGACCGTGGCTTCATAAAACAACACAGGCTCACGCCGGGATTCTGGCGTGGGCTTGTCTGCATTTTAGCGGAGATGGTACAATAGAAGGTGCAAAGGAGGCGTCGCAATGACACTGAAACATAAAGCGCCTGATCACATCATTGTGCGTGGGGCGCGGGTGCACAATCTGAAAAATCTGGATGTGGATATTCCGCTGGGAAAGCTGGTGGGGATCGCTGGCGTCAGCGGCAGTGGAAAATCGTCGCTGGCGTTGGGCGTGCTCTATGCCGAGGGCTCACGGCGTTATCTGGAATCTCTTTCGACATACACCAGACGGCGCATGACGATCGCGCAGGCGGCGCAGCTTGACGAGATCGACAACGTGCCGGCAGCGCTCGCGCTCAGACAGCGACCAGCAGTGCCAGGGATCCGCAGCACTTTTGGCACGTCGACAGAGCTTTTGAACAGTCTGCGGCTGATGTTCTCGCGCCTGGCCAGCCATCGTTGTCCGAACGGACATTATCTGGATCCAACGCCGGACGTGGCCATCGGCAAGGAGCTTGTCTGTCCGGTCTGCGGCGAAGTATTTATGCCGCCGGGCGCGGAGAGCCTCGCGTTCAACAGCGAGGGCGCCTGCCCGACCTGCAGCGGCACGGGCATCGTGCGTACAGTGGATGAATCGACCCTTGTGCCGGATGAATCGCTTTCGATCGACGAGGGCGCCGTGGCACCGTGGAATTCGCTGATGTGGTCGCTGATGACGGATGTCTGCCGGGAAATGGGCGTGCGCACAGATGTGCCGTTCTCGGAGCTTTCGCCACAGGAACGGGACATCGTTTTCCATGGTCCGGCGGAAAAACGCCACATCTTTTATCACAATAAAAATTCAAACCAGGCTGGCGAGCTGGATTTTACCTATTACAATGCCGTCTACACCGTTGAAAATGCGCTGGCGAAGGTCAAGGACGACAAGGGCATGAAGCGTGTGGAGAAATTTCTCAAGCAGGATATCTGTCCAGATTGTGGCGGATCGCGATTGTCCGAGGCTGCGCGTGCACCACGACTCTGCGGCAAAAATCTGGCGGAAGTGTCGCAGATGACGCTCGATGCGCTCGTTCCGTGGGTGCAGGCAGTGCCAGAGCAGATGCCGGCGAATATGCGCGAGATGGCAGAAACGATCTGCGACACGTTCCTGCACACCGCGAAACGCCTGCTCGATCTTGGCCTCGGCTATCTGGCGCTGGATCGCGCATCGAGCACCCTTTCTACCGGCGAGCGTCAGCGCGTGCAGCTGGCGCGGGCCGTGCGCAATCGCACAACAGGCGTGCTCTATGTGCTCGACGAGCCATCGATCGGGCTGCATCCGGTGAATGTCGACGGGCTTCTGGGCGTCATCGATGATCTTCTCGCCCACGGCAATTCCGTCGTCCTCGTGGATCACGATGTACGTGTGCTTGCTGCCAGCGACTGGCTCATTGAGCTTGGCCCCGGCGCCGGCGCGAATGGTGGACAGCTGCTCAGCCAGGGAACCGTCGCGGAAGTGGCGGCAGATCCGCGCTCGCTGATCGGACCGTTTCTTCGCGGTGAAAACGTACACGCGCGCGAGCGTGTGTCTGCCGCCGGATTGTTCGCGAATGGGCGCATCCATCTCGAAACCACGCCGCTGCACACAGTCCGCGCGTTGGCGCTCGAGATTCCAAAAGGACGACTCACCTGCGTCACCGGCGTTTCTGGCAGCGGTAAAACGACGCTCATCCTCGAAAGCCTCGTGCCCGCTCTGCAGGCGCTGACAAGCGAGACAGCACCGCCAGCACATGTGCGCAGCATCGAAGCCGAAGGCATCCGCCGCGTCAATCTCATCGATGCCACTCCGATTGGCACAAATGTGCGCTCCACCGTCGCCACCTACGCCGGTGTGATGGACGAATTGCGCCGTGCCTATGCGCGCATTCCGCAAGCCAAGGAAGCAGGCTGGAAAGCCGGCGATTTTTCTTATAACACCGGGCGTTTGCGCTGCAGCGAGTGCGACGGCACCGGACAGATCACCATGGACGTGCAGTTTCTGCCAGACGTGGAGATCACCTGTCCCGTCTGCGGTGGCAGCCGCTACAGTGAGACCGCCGAGCGCATCAAGCGCACGCCAAAGGGAGCAGACGCCGCTGACGCGCGTTCCTTGCCAGAGTTGCTCGCCCTCACCGTCGACGAAGCGCTGGCGCAGACAAAGGATCTGAAAAAAGCGCACGAACGGCTGCAAACCTTGAGCGATCTGGGCCTCGGCTACCTCACCCTCGGCGAAGGCACGCCTGCGCTCTCCGGCGGCGAAGCGCAGCGGCTCAAACTCGCTGCCGAAATGGGCCGTGAGCAAAGCGACGCTGTCTTCGTTTTCGACGAGCCAACCATCGGCCTGCATCCGCTGGACGTGCGCACGCTGATCACCATTTTCCAGCGCCTCATCGACCAGGGCGCGACCGTCGTCGTCATCGAGCACGACCTCGACATGATCGCAAACAGCGATTATATCATCGACATGGGCCCCGGCGGCGGAGAAAGCGGCGGCCGCATTGTCGCAGCCGGCACGCCAGAGGATGTTGCTGCAAACCCTGAAAGCATCACCGGCCGTTATCTGAAAGAATTGGTGTAAATGAGAAGGTCCAGAACCGTTATCTTGGTTCTGGACCTTTTTGCGTGTGATGGAATTTTGGGGGATGCGCGGATCATTTCTGTTGCGTGGCTTTTCTATATTCCCTCGGTAGCAGTCCTGTACTTTTGCGAAATAGCGTTGCGAATCGGCTGGAAGTCGAATAGCCAACCGTTTGTGCGATCTGACCGATAGAGAGTTCTGAGCTTGCCAATAAATATTCCGCCTGACTCATGCGTCGCTGTTGAATATATTCCGTGATGGTGCAATGATAGTAATTTTTGAAGCAGCTCTTCAGTTTTGTTGTGCCCATGCAGGCAATCTGAGCCAGTCTTTCCAGAGGAATATCTGCAGCATAATGACCGTTGAGATATGCGGCAACGGTTCGGACGCTGTCTATGTCTTGTTGCGAGAGTATGCGTGGTTGTTTATCCGGATATTTCAGCTGAAACGCCACAACCAGCGAAACTGCTTCAGCAACTTTTCCTTCGTAAAAAAGCTTCGCAGCGAGTCCTTCTCCGCGATAATCTCGGATCTCAGTGAGCAACTGTGACATTTCCGGAAAATCTGTCGTCTCATCAATCTTGCGAAAAGCAGCGATTGGATCGAGTTGTGTTTCCGGATACAGCTTTTTCAAATAATCCTCATAATAGGCCGGCGCGATCCCGATTCCGATGGAGCGCACAGGAATGTTCTTGTGGATCAAAGCCTTGTATGGCGAGGACCCTCCGATATAAGTTTTGATACAACCGGCGGAGAGACGGCGATAGGGAGATAATTCTTCTCCGGAGATAGAATCGTAGCGGGCGATGTTCAGATAATTTGGCAGGGAGAATTCCAGAAGATAATCTTCCCGAAAAGAAAAATTGTGGATTTTGATGTCATAGAGATCTTTTTGGCCATAGGTCCAGTAAGTGCCTTCACCGATCTCCGGTGAAAGTTTCCAGCAATCACCCATGCTGCCGTATTGCTGGTTGTCTGGATCATGGATGAAGCCATTTCGGATGAGCATCGGCGCAAAAAAATGGTCGATGATTTCTGACATAGCAGAGCGCCTCCTTTGTGCAAGGTGAATGTCAGTGCAGCTGGCAGAGAGGGTGGCCTGGGCCACAAGGTGAATGCCTCCGAAGGAGGCGGAAAAGGTGGCTTGGCCACAACGATTGGACGGACGTATGAAAGGATCAGACGAACATCGTTGGAACCCATTGCATGTTGGTTAATGGTAGCGTACTGTATTAAACGATGATTAGCGATATCTAATTAAAAGCTATCACAAATCATTTGTCGCGTCAAGATAATACAGATTAGGAGGATCAATATGAGTAATCGAGCAAATTCTATGAACAAAGGACTATCGGTAAAGGATCTGGTAACGACAGGGATTTTTACAGCACTGGTGTTTGTTTTCATTTTAATTGGTGGCATGTTTTTCGCAACAAATCCTGTGCTGACTTTTTTCATGCCTGCTGGAAGTGGTTTGTTGGCCGGACCGGCGTTTTTGCTGATGATCGCAAAGGTCCAGAAACGTTGGAGCCTTTCTATCATGGGCGTTGTGATTGGTATTCTCTGGTTTGTGACTGGGATGCACTGGGCTTTTGTGCTGGGCTATCTGCTTATGGCGATCGTCGCTGATTTTGTTGCTGGAGCAGGAAAATACAGGAGCAAAAAGCTCAACAGCCTGGCATACATTTTATTTTCGCTTGGCAGCACAGGAACCTACATCCTTTTCTTTGTTGATCCGAACGGCTGGGCACAGACCATGTTAGGAAATGGAACCGAGCAGAGCTATATAGACACCATGCAGGCAACCGCGAATACCGGCATCCTGGTCGCGATGTTCGCTGCCGTTCTCATTACATCTGCGATCAGCGCCTTCGTGGGTTGCAAGCTTCTCAAAAAGCAGTTTGAAAAAGCAGGCATCACAGCATGAGCGGCCAGTGTCAGAAGCAGGGGCTTTGGCTTGATCCGCGAACCAAACTTTTTCTGATTATGATTTGTGTGCTGGCGTCCATGTTTGCGCCCGCGCTTGCATACCAATTTGCGCTTGTCGTGCTGATCGCCGTGCTGGGAGCCTTCTTTGGAAAGTGGAAATATGTCATGAAAGCAGTCTGCTTTTATGCGCTCGTCTGTCTGTTGACAGTCTGGATCATGGCAGAACTGACGGGCACACTGCGCACAATGTTCGTTGCCTTTTTGGGCTTGTTCCACAAAGTCTACGCTTGTGGAATGTTGGCTGGGATAATCTTGAAAACAACGAAAGTCAACGAATTTCTGTCAGCGATGAACCGTGTCCATGCACCGAAAAAGCTGATCATTCCCCTGGCGGTCATGCTGCGCTATCTCCCGACCATTGGGGAGGACTGGCGCTGTATCAAAGACGCCATGCGGATGAGAGATGTTTCACCTTCACTGGCAGGCTTTCTGGCACATCCGGGCATGACGGTGGAATGCATCTATGTGCCATTGATGATGGCGGCTTCGAAAGCGGCGGATGAACTTTCCATTGCTTCTATCACGCGTGGGATTGAAAATCCCAATCCCCGTACCTGCCTTGTCCAGATAAAATGTGGAGCCGGCGATTGGTGTGTGATGGCTGTGGGCGTTGCATTTTTGATTGTTGAGCTCTGTGTGCAGGGAGGTGTGACCCGTTGATCGAATTTGAAAATGTATCGTTTTCGTATAAGGTGAATGGCTCCGAAGGAACCAGAGAGGATGGCCTGGGCCACAAGGTGAATGCCAGCGAAGCTGGCAGAGAGGGTGGCCTGGGCTATAAGGTGAATGGCTCCGGAGGAGCCAGAGAGGATGGCCTGGGCCATCCAGGGCAGGATCATGGCGGGCTTTCTGACATCAATCTGAAAACCAGCGACGGAGAATGTGTTCTGTTTTGTGGTCGCAGCGGCTGTGGAAAGACGACGATCACAAGGCTGGTGAACGGGTTGATCCCGCAGTTTTATCAGGGAACGCTTCATGGACGTGTGCTGGTGGATGGTCAGGAAATCGCAAAGCTACCGATGTATCAGATCGCTGCGAAGGTCGGTTCTGTTTTTCAAAATCCGCGGACACAGTTTTTCAATGTGGACACCGACAGCGAGATCGCCTTTGGTCTCGAAAATGCGGCGCGTCCACCGCTGGAGATTGCCGGGCGTGTGGCACAGACGGCGGAAGATCTGCATATTCAAGAGCTGCGGCAGAGAAATATTTTTGAGCTGTCAGGTGGCGAAAAGCAGAAGATCGCTTTCGCATCTGTCTATGCCATGAACCCACAGATTTATCTGCTGGATGAACCATCTTCCAATCTTGACATGACATCGATTCGGGAACTCGCGGAACATTTGCAGTTGATAAAGCGCCAGGGAAAAACGATCCTGATCGCAGAACACCGGCTGTACTATCTGATGGATTTGGTTGACCGGATCGTTTATCTGGAAAATGGACGGATCGAAGGAATGTATACTCCAGATGAATTCCGTCAGCTGTCAGATCAGGAGCGTGTGCGCATGGGGCTACGGGCAGTGGATCTGAGAACGGTTTTTCCACCGGAAATCTGTTCAATTGCGCCTGCGTCGGTGTTGACCTTGCAAAATGTGACGCTTCGCTATAAAAAGCGGATCATTCTACATGATGTCACATTTTCCGCCGGAAGAGGGGAGGTGATCGCCGTTGTCGGCCATAACGGCGCCGGAAAAACGACTTTTTCCCGCGCTCTTTGCGGGCTGCACAAAGAATGTGAAGGAGATTTTCTCTGGGAGGGCAGACCGATGGCGCGCAAGGAAAGGCTGAAACGCTCCTATATGGTGATGCAGGATGTTGGCTACGAGCTTTTCGCCGACAGTGTGGAAGCAGAGTGTTCCTTTGGCATCCGCGCGGCTGATCAAGCATTGGTGCGTGCGACGTTGGAAGAGCTGGAGCTTTTCTCATACCGGGCGCGCCATCCAAATACGCTTTCCGGAGGACAAAAGCAGCGACTGGCCGTCGCCGTCAGCGTGATCTGTGAGAAAGATCTGCTCGTTTTTGATGAACCGACCAGTGGCCTGGACTTTGACAGCATGACTCAGGTGGCGGGGCTGATCCGTAGGCTTTCCGACATGGGGAAGATCATCTTCGTTGTCACCCATGATTTTGAATTTGTCTGCCGCACGTGCTCTCGTGTTCTGCATTTTGACGAAGGGGAGATGCCTGATGATGTTCCCGTAACAATAGATGCCCTCCCGAAATTGAGAGCGCTGTTTTCTGTCGAGGGGAATGACCAGGAAGCGATCAGCTGTTTAGATGGAAAGAAGAGATGAGTAATGAAAAAGAACAAAGAAAACAGAGTGGCTTTGCTGCTCCAATGGGCTGGTGAGCAGAAAATATGGCTGTATTTGGCGATTGTTCTATCGGCACTCAGCGGCCTGTGCATTATTGTTCCCTACATTGGGATTTACCGGTTGATGGAGGCTGCCTTTGGAGGCACCTGTACACGAGAATTGGTCGTGCAGATTGTGGCGATGATTGCAGCCGCTGTTACGCTGCGATTTGTGCTGTTCGGCGCTTCTGGCGTGGCGTCTCACAAAGGGGCTTACGGCGCGCTGTTTAAAGTGCGCTGCATGGTAGCGGAGCACATGGCGCACGCGCCGTTGGGCGCGTTGAATGAGCGATGCACTGGAGATATTAAAACGGTTTTGAATGAAGACATTGAAAAGCTGGAGCTGTTTTTGGCGCATAATCTTCCTGAACTTGTGTGTTATCTGGTGGGGCCGATCGTCATTTTTATTTACCTGATGACAGTTAATGTGCCGCTGGCTTTGATCTCGTTGGTGCCGCTGGTTCTTGCTGTCGTGATGATGGGTCTGATGTTCAAGAACACTGACGATCTGATGGCCCGCGCCAATCAGTCCATTACCGCGCTGAATGCGGTGATGATCGAGTACATCAACGGCATGAAGCTGATCAAAGCTTATAATATGGGAAGCAAATCCTTCCAGAAATTTTCCAGCGCGATCCGTGAGGAAAACGCCATGTGGAATGAAACCGCTCGGCGTATGGGCCCTCCGTATGCAGCGTTTATTGTTGTTATCGAATGCGGCATACTATTTCTGGTGCCGATAGGCGGGATGTTTTTCCTGAAAGGATCGCTCACAGCCAGCGCGTTTCTGTTGTTCGTCTATGTGGGTTCTATGTATCTGACGGAAATCCGGCCGTTGCAGGAATTGGGTACAAATTTCGCCAATGTGTTGAATGCTGTGACGAAAACCAAAGAGATTCTGGACATTCCTGTTTATAGAGGCGGCACAGATTTTCCTAAACATCATAACATTGAACTGCGGAATGTACGCTTTTCTTACAAGGTGGATGGCTCCGGAGGAGCCAGAGAGGACGATGGAAAAACCGATGTGCTGAAAGGCGTCAATCTTAAAATACACGACGGCGAACGCATGGCGCTTGTGGGGCGCTCCGGCGCTGGGAAAAGCACAGTGATCGAACTGATCTCCCGCTTCTATGATGTGCAGGAAGGCGAGGTGCTGATCGGCGGGAAGAATGTCAAGGAGCTTGACTATGATACCATTCTGAAAAATGTCGCCATTGTATTCCAAAAGACCTTTCTCACCCGCGACAGTGTGCTCGAAAATATTCGCATGGGATCAAATGCCACGCTGGAAGAGGTGCGCGCGGCCGCAAAAAAGGCACAGATTGATGATTTCATCATGTCTCTGCCACAGGGCTATGACACGAAGGTGGGTAGCTTTGGTTCCCGCTTTTCCGGCGGTGAAAAGCAGCGGATCGCGATCGCGCGTGCGATCCTGAAAGATGCGCCTATTTTGATCTTGGACGAGGCCACAAGTGCCTCAGACCCGGAAAATCAAATGGAGATCGATAAGGCCATTGAAAATCTCTGCGAGGGTAAAACGGTCATTGTCGTCGCGCATCGTTTGAGCGCTTTAAAAATGTGCGATCGTGTAGCAGTGGTGGAAAATCATACGATCACCTGCGTAGGCACCCACGAGGAAGTTCGAAAGAACAATGCCTACTATAGAAAAGCCTGGGCGGACTACGAAATGGCTCGGAATATTACATACCAGTTGGAAGGAGGCGAGCAGCATGCGTGAGAACAAGGTGAATAGCTCCGAAGGAGCCAGAGAGGGTGGCCTGGGCCATAAGCTGAATGGCCGCGAAGCGGACAGAGAGAGTAGCTTGGGCTACGATGTACTAAAAAAGAACCGCAATTTCTATATCGGTGTCGGCGGAACCGTCCTTGAAGGGCTGCTTTCCGGCAGCTTGTTTATGCTGCTGTATTCGGTGATGCAGTTTTTGTGGTCAGGGCAGTTTGATATGAACCGCGTGCTGGTTTTGACAGGCATGATAGTCGGGATTTTTTTTCTTCGCATCCTGATCTACAGCTACGGCTATACCAAAGCGCAGATTGGCGGCGCAGAAGTCAGCAAGAATATCCGCCTTTTTATGGGGGACCATTTGAAGCGCATCCCGCTTTATCGGTTTACAACAAGCGGCACCGGCGATTACATCAACATCATCACGAGCGATGTCAATAACTACGAAAAAATCCTGACCCACAAGATTGGCGATCTGGCAAAGAGTTTTTCGCTGTCGCTGATGCTCGTCGTTTTTGTCATGACAATCTATGTTCCTGCTGGAATAATCCTGCTCGCAGCAGATCTTTTATTGATCCCGAGCTTGTGGTTTTCTTTCCGCATGGTGCGAAAATATGGAAATGAGAAGAACGCGATTTGTGCGGAAAATGTTTCGAGCATTGTGGAATATGTGTCCGGCATACAGACCTTTCGCGCTTATGGCGTAGGCGGTATGAAGAACAAAAGTGTTGTGGACGCCATGCGGGAATTCAGTCGCATCAGCTTTGTGTACGAAGCAAAAGTACTGCCGGTTGGTGCTGGATTTAGCGTGTTGAGTTGGTTGGCCTGCCCGTTGGTTATCTGGGTGGCTTATGCGCCGTGGGCGGCGGGAACCCTGGAAGCAGTGGACTATCTTTTGATCTGTATGCTGCCTTTATTCTGTGCGAAGCTGTCGAACACGATCTTTGTAGACCTCACCAGCTATAAGAATCTGATGATCTCGAAAAATAAGATCCTCAGCGTCATGAACGAGCCGGAGGAAACCGGCAGCATGGAGCCGTTTCAAACAGATACACATGACATTACCTTTGAAAATGTAGATTTTGCGTATGTTCCCGGTGAGCCGGTTCTACAGCATGCGAATTTTACTGTTCCTGACCAGAAGCTCACGGCCATTGTCGGCGACTCCGGCTCCGGAAAATCTACCATTCTGAACCTGATCGCAAAATATTATGAGCCAACAAGCGGCACTATCTCAATCGGCGGCCAGCCCATCAATCATGTAGCTGCCGAGCGTGTGCTGGAACAAATCTCCATGGTGGACCAGGACGTCTTTCTTTTTGACGACACCATCCGGGATAATATTCGGCACGCCCGCCCCGAAGCTACAGACGAAGAAATTGAGGCTGCTTGCCGAGCGGCGAATTGCGATGGTTTTATCCGCAAGATGGAAAAGGGCTACGACACGCCAACTGGCGAAAACGGGAATCTGCTCTCCGGTGGTCAGCGTCAGCGTATTTCGATCGCGCGCGCTATCCTGAAAGACAGCCCAATCCTGCTCCTTGACGAAGCAACAGCATCTCTGGACATTGAAAACGAATTGGCAGTGAAGCAGGCCATTGCCAATCTGTTAAAAGAGAAAAAGACTGTGGTGATGATCGCCCATACCCTTTCCATCGTCAAAAATGCCGATCTCATCCTTGTGGTAGCTGACGGCAAGATCGCTGAAGCCGGTACGCACGATGAGTTGCTGGCTAAAGGCGGAAAATATGCGGCTATGTGGAACGCAGAGCAAAAGATATCAGCGTGATGGAGTTGGGATAACAAAATGAAAATCGTCTATGACCATACACATTGGTGTGGTTATAGACGGTTTCTTTTTATTCAGCGATCACGTAGCCAGCGAGCGTTGAGTGGTCGGCGATGTGCGCGTTCTGCGGCTCGCGGAGCACGCAGAGGGCGATGACGAGGTCGGCGCCGGCGAGGGTGAAATTGACGAGGGCGGAAAGCAGCGAGAGGGTGCCGGGGAAAATGAACAGAAACGCGAGGCTTGCAAGTCCGAGCACGGCGAAGGGCAGGAGTACGCCGGTGAGGTAGGCGCGTTTGGCGAGCGGCCGTTCGCAGCTCGTTGTCGGCATCATCGCGCTCAAGTGGAAATGCACATCCCGCCAGCGCAGAGAACCGGCGACCATCCAGCCGAGGCCGTGGAGCAGCTCGTGGAGTGTGACACTGACGGCGATGATGGCAAGAAATGCGATGAAAAACGTTGGTCCGCCGAGGGTCAGCAGCTGCGCGCGGTCGCGCAGCGCAAAGCGGAAGAGGCAACCGACGGCGATGAGAAATGGCAGCGCGCAGAGCACGCCGTAGAGTATCGCCTGGCTTTTGGTGAAAGTGCGTGCGCGTTCAGTCATGGTGACCGCCTCCTTTTTGGCTCACAGGCGCATATCTTTTGCAGCGGCGTAGGTGCTTCCCGTGGTGAAAAAACTGAGCCAGTAGAGGACGCTGAGCAGGGCGAGCACGTCCAGCGGTGTGTAGGAAAGGGTGAGCGAGAGAAATCCTGCAGCGGCTGCTGCCTGGGCAACACAGAATGCGATCGCGGCGCCGATGGCCAGCACGGCGGTACGCGCCAAAATCTGCTGGCAGCGTTTCGGCGCACGACGTGAAAGCCAGCTTGAGGACGCGAGGGCTGAGAGAATGATGAGGACAGTGATGATCGTTTGCAACATGATGAACAACTCCTTTGGTTTTATTTGTTGGCACTAGTATAATCTATTTCTAGCGCAAAGTAAAGTATTTCTTACATAGTGGCTGAAAAATTTCGCTCTTGCGCAAAAAAAGAACCAGCTCAGCGAGCTGGCGAGATCTGTTCAGCGCACTTTGCGCAGGATGGTAATGGCGACGAGAACGACGATCATATAGAGGTTGAAGACGAGGCGATAGGCGTTCGTGAACACATAGGGGCTGGAGAGGATGGTCCAGGTGAATTGGCCGAAAAGATTCATCAGGATGAAGAGCGCCAAGAGTCCCCAGAGGCAGGCGCTGCCGATGATGGCGCGGCCGTGTTCGTCACGGCCTTCTCTGGAAAAAGCGTAGAGGGCGAAGACGATGATGAGTACGATGCAGCCGATGGCGTTGACGTAGACGAAGGGGACGCTGTCCATCAGCGCGTAGATGGCCTGGTAGATCGGTGAGTCGTAGATGGTTGCGAGCATGGGCGAAAACCTCCGGTCAGAAATTTTTGCGATGGCGCAGAATGAGGATGGCGATGTCAGCGGTGAGCAGCACAGACGTGTAGACGAGTTGGGCGATATTTAGGGCGCGTGTGGGATTTGCAAGGCCCCAGCCGTTGCCGCCGTAAAAATAGCCGAGCATGTTCATCACGACAAAAAGCACGACGAAGGCGCAGAGGGCGCTGGTGGCGACGATTTTGCGGCCGCGTTCGTCGCGCCCTTCTTTTGAGAAGAAATAGAGGAGGAAGAACGCGAGCAGCGCAAAGCCGAGCAGGCTGTGCACGCGCAGCACGGTGACATTGTCGAAGATGGGCGCGAGGGTTTCAAGCATTATTCATTCTCCTTAAAATCAAACAGATCTTCAATAGTGACGCCGAACACCTGAGCAATGCTGTAGGCCAGGAGCATCGACGGATTGTAGCGGTTGCGCTCGAGCTGAACGATGGTCTGGCGCGAGACGCCTACGAGATCGGCGAGCTCCTGCTGGCTCATGCGCCTGGTCGCGCGGTAAACGTGGATCTTGCTTTCGAATGCGTATTTGCTTTTTTTGGCCACGGCTGCTCGCCTCCTTTTTGTTGGTCAGGTTTTATTATAATTTATTTCTTACAGTTTGTGAAAGATTTTTGCCTGCAATGGGCACAAAAAATGAGCGCCCGTTGGACGCTCGGTTTGTTTTATTGGACGTAGGCTGTGTTGCCGCTGCCGGTGGTGGTGTCGCTGCTGGTCGATCCGGAATCGCTGGAGGTGCCGCCGCCGTTTGGTGTGATGGTGGCGCCGGTGTTGTTGTTCCCTTCGTCGATGGTTGGGCGGGATGGCACGGTTTCGGTGGTGGTGCCGCGGTAATCGTTGCCGGTGTTGGTCTCAGCCGGTGGCACGTAGGCGCCGCCGTAGCCTTCGTAGGTGGTGCCGCCTTCGCCGCTGCCGACGTAGGAACCGTTGGTGTCATAGCCGTTATCGACCATGCCGGCATTTTCGAGCAGATCCTCACCGCTGGTGGTGTCTTCGACGGAGCTTGCAAAATCGACAAGGTCGAGGTCTGAGGCTTCGAGCTGTTTGCCATCTTCCATGAACTCTTTGTTGATGAGCTCGAGGATGCCGGATTCGGATGGAATGTAGTAGGAAAGTTCACCGATATATTCTGGCGAGCCTGGCAGGATGAACATTTCGATGCTGTCGGCGCTCATTCCCTGGGCCTGTTTGAAAAACCAGATCATTTCGCTGACGGTGAGATCGGTTTCCATTTCTTCGCTGACAACTTTGGCGAGAGCTGGAACTTTTGTGATGATGGATGCGCTCAGAAGTTCATTGCCGAGGGCTTCAAAGAAGAGCTGCTGCGCGCCGATGCGGCCGATATCGCCGGTGGCGTAGCCGGAACGGAAGCGCACAAACTGCAGCGCATGTTCGCCATCGAGAACCTGTTCGCCGGCTTTGATGTCGATCTCAAGATCCTGGTAAGGGTCGGAATACTGCAGGTCGTATGGAACGTCCATTTCGACACCGCCGATGGCGTCGATGGCCTGTTCAAATCCTTCAAAGGTGGTGATGGCGTAGCGATCGATCGGCAGACCGGTGACCATTTCGACTTCGTGGATGGTCTGTTCGATGTTGCCTTTGTGGTCGACGCTGTAGGAGCCGTTGATCTTTACGATGTCGCGGTTGTCGACGTTGCTCATGGTATCGCGCGGGATGCTCAGGAGCTTGAGGGTTTTCTTTTCGGTGTTGAAGCTGGCGAGGACGATGGTATCGGCGTTTTCGTGTTTGCCGTCGACGCCGCAGAGGAGGATGTTGTAGGTGTCGTCCTTGAGCACGTCTTCGTCGACGGTGCTGTCAGAGGAGGTTGGTGCTGTCGGCAGAAAATGATATGCTGCAAATCCTGCCCCGGCGACGACGGCGAGTGTCAGGACGAGGATGATGATCAATCGTGAAAAGAATTTTAACATGGTGCCCTCCTAGAGCAATTCTTCGAATAATTGGCTGCGATATGGGGAAAGCGCGCCAGCCATCGCGTAGGTTTCCTGAAGTGCGCTCGTTTCTACCCACAGTCCTTCTGCGAGAGGCGCAGGAGCGGCAAGCTGCACGAGCCAGCCTTGCATGTGCCATTCTCTGTGGGTGAAAAGATGCTTGGCGCGTCCGAGATTTGTGAGAGATTCGGGGGTGATGTTCAGGCTTTTCAGGTGGAGTACGAGAGCGTCGCGATCGAGTGTGCCGGGAAGATCGAGAAATTCCCAGAGCCCGGCGAGAAGTCCTCGCTGTGGACGTTTGTGGATCCACACCTGGGTGCCACAATTGAGGATGACAATGGTGTGCGGCTCGATTTGGCGCGGTTTTTTTGCTTTTTTGATCGGCAGGAGCCAGGTGAGCTGCTGCTTTTTTGCTTCACAGAGCGCTGCCAGCGGACAGGCTGTACAGCGAGGCGTGCCGTTTGCGCTGCAGATCATGGCGCCGAGGTCCATCAGCGATTGGTTGAAATCGCCAGGGCGGTGCGCCGGAACGAGGGACGCAGCCAGCTCTTTTAGCGGTTTTGCGGCAGACGCGACATTGATCGGTCCGTCGTAAGCGGTGACGCGGCTGAGGATGCGCAGCACGTTGCCATCCACAGCGGCGACGCGTTCGCCAAATGCGATGGAGGCGATGGCGCCTGCAGTGTAAGGGCCGATGCCCGGGAGCGCGAGCAGATCGCTGTAGCTTTCCGGCAGGAGTCCGTTGTGTTCAGCGAGCAGGATCTGCGCCGCTTCATGAAGATGGTCGGCACGGGAATAATAGCCGAGCCCTTCCCAGAGCTTGTGGAGCCTGTCTTCACTGACGTGTGCGAGATCTGCAATCTGCGGCAGTTCTGTGATAAAACGTGTGTAGTAAGGGATGACGGTCTGCACCTGTGTCTGCTGGAGCATGATCTCCGAGAGCCAGATGTGATAAGGCGTCGGATCTTCGCGCCAGGGCAGCAGGCGGCGATTTTCGTCGTACCAGCTGAGCATCCTGTCTGCGAACGCCGCAGCCGACAGAGAAAATGTGCGCATGCAAACGCCTCCCATGAATAGTCTGTACAAAATAATATTACCGTTTGCGTCGTGAAGCGTCAATATTGAATCAGGGATTGTCAACAATTTATTAGATGGACAAATCAGGCGGCGAATGACAGTGAAAATTCAAGAAAAGGTTTTGCAAGCGATTTCATAAGCTCGTGTGAAGAACGTGACGATTTTGTAAATGTTTTTTGCCGGAATTGTCACTAAATTATATGGTTTCTTTCGTTTATGCGTGCTATAATAATAGTAACGAAATGACAAGGAGGCGGTCCGTTGTTTCATTCCATGCAATTGCTTAACGAAATTGCCTATCGCTATGCAAGATTAAAAGGATATGTCTTTGCTCGCTGAGTGCGACCGATGTGCATCCCGCAATAAGGCAATGGACAAACGACTGTAGATTGGCGCTGCCGCTTTGTCCGCAGCGCTGTGAATCGAAACTAAAACTGAACATCAAAGATGCGCTCCTCGCATTCTCGCGGGGAGTGCGTTTTTTATTGCCGGCGCCGGACCATTGCACAGGGCGGCAAGTTGCGGTACAATACATTCATCTCAGATAATCAGGGACGAAGGAGGGTGAACCTATGACAGCCAAAGATTCGATCGACGTGTTCAAAAAGCTTCCGAAAAAGACGCTCGTTAAATGGGCGCTGTTTCTGATCGCTGTTTACGCGCTTTACGATGGTGTGTATATCTGGGCAGATTCGAAGCGATTGATGCTCGACATGAGCGATGTAACGAGCGGATTGGTGCCGATCCTCGTGATGCACATCGATCTGCCGCTTCTCATTGGCAGCGTGCTCATCTGTCTGCTTTTTGACAGACGGCGGACGCTGGCAGCGCTCGCCATCCGTAACAGCCGCGAGATCCTGTGGATGGCGCTTGGGGCTGTTTCCTTTGTCGCAGTGGTGTTTTTCAAGGAACCGTCTGGCACAGTTGCTGCTTATGAGATCGTACAGGCGCTGGTCATCGCTGGCCTGCTTGAAGAGCTTCTCTTTCGTGGACTGTTCTTTTCCTGGCTCGACGCTGCCGGGTGCGGCTGGCTCGCTTATTTTGTGAGCGGTTTGGCCTGGGGCGCGCATTATGGCATCCGCGCCATTGTTACGAGCAGCACGATGACTTTCTGGGCCGTGTTGCCAGTGGCGATTTTCGGCGCTGTCGTCGGGACGCTCGCCGCCATCATTTATAAAAAAAGCGGTAGCCTCTGGCTCGTCGCTTATCTTCACGGAGCGCTCAGTCTCTTATGAGACGGCGCTTCGTCGTTTTTTTTGTGGAACAATAAAAATAGGCCTATTGATAAGCTCGTCGACTTGCTCATCAATAGACCTATTTTTATGTATTGTTTGAAGATGGCACGGCATCTTACTTTGCGCGCTGTACTTTGTTGGAACGCAAGCAGCGGGTGCAGACATTCAGTTTCTTAGGGGTTCCGTCAACTACAACACGAACCTTCTGAATGTTAGGCTTCCACGTTTTCTTGTTTCTGATATGAGAGTGGCTAACTTGCATGCCGGTTGCAGTACCTTTACCACAAATATCGCATTTTCTGGACATTACAAAACCTCCTTTAGCATCTGTGAAATCATACTTGATTAGGATAACAGATAGACTGGGAAAAATCAAGGGCTTTTCAAGAAAAAGCGGGGGAATGTGTAAATTCCTCTGAGAGGGCACGCATCAAAATATTTTAATATGTCAACCATCGTCCTTGCGCCGCTTGCACCTCAAATAGCGCTGTGTTATACTAATTTTATTGGATCAGAAAACGTTTGGAGGGACTTTGTCATGAGTACCGAAAGAAAATACACCAAAAACTATCCATTCTATAAAGAATATGTCTGCCCTGTCTGTGAAGGGCGCGGTGCCGTGGAATGCTGCAACGCTGACGGCACAGACTGTGCGCCGATCCCGTGCGATTATTGCGGCGGCAAGGGCACCATTGTTGAAAAGAACACCGCTGGTCTTATTGGCACGGCTGTGGTTGTGGTGGCGGTGATCGTCATCGCTGCGATCGTGCTGTTTTAAGGGGGAAGGCGGATAAATGGAAAAATCATCTCTCTTTCCCAAGATCGCCAGCCGCTGTGAAACCTGTCACGGCGCAGGCGTGTTGCCAGGCCGTTGCCGCGAGGACGAGTTCTTGCCATGCCCAACCTGCAAGGGCAAGGGTGTGATCGCCCGCAAAAAATCGAAAAAACACGTCGAGGAACGCGCTTGCGACAATCCGAATTGCAAAAATGGTCGGGTTCAGCAGCTCACGGTCGTGGATGGCCGCGAGGTGCTGACGGAAAAAGTCTGCCCGGTCTGCGACGGCTATGGCGTCATCTACAATGAAACGGTGACGACGACCACTGTACACGAAAAATGTCCAACCTGTGGCGGCGCTGCAGTGATCACTGCTGGCGAGATGCGTCGCAGAAAGCTCGAGTCTTTCTGCCCAGACTGCCATGGTACAGGCTACAAATTGGAAGAACAACCCGTCAAACGCGCCGCGCTTTTTGGCATCGGAGCGTTTATTTACCCTGCCTTCGCTGTGCTTGGCACAGGCTTTTCGCTGATGCTGAAAGGCGTGAAGGCGGCGATCACTACAAAAGTGCCGAAAAATAAATAATCTTTGCGATCAATGTAGGACTGCGCCCTGTGGTTCTACATTCTTTATTTCACGCGTGCCCATCTGGGCGAAGGAGGAATTTGCAACATGTTGTATGATGATTTCAGAAAAGAAAAAATGCAGGCGCTGAAGGAAAAGGACAAGCTGAAGAACAAGGTCATCACGAATATCCTTTCCGACCTGATCTATATTAAGAAGGAACTTGGTCAGGAGCCAACGGAGGCGGACAGCGCCAAGGCAGTCGCCAAGCAGGTGAAGCAGGTGAAGGAAGCGATCGAGATGAGCAAGGATCGCCCGGACAAGCTCGAAGAGCTGGAAGCGGAGCTGGCGGTGCTGGAGCAGTATATGCCAAAGCAGCTTTCGGAGGATGAGATCAAGGCAGAGGTGCTCGCGCTTCTCGATGAAAACGGCATCGGGCTTGATCCGAAGAACAAGGGCGCGATCATGAAGGTGGTCATGCCGGCGCTCGCTGGCAAGGCTGACGGCAAAGCGATCAACAAGGTTGTATCGAGCCTGTTCTGATGGATCGTCAGGAATTCGGGCGCGCCGGAGAAAACCGCGCAGAGCGTTTTCTGCGGGGGCAGAAGCATCGCATCGTGGCGAGAAATTATCGCGCGAAGCAAGGCGAGGTGGATATTATTTCGCTGGCGCCGGATCGCACGCTGGTTTTCACAGAGGTGCGCAGCAAGCACGATTGCACGTATGGCCATCCGCTGGAGACGGTGGACGCGAAAAAGCAGCAGCGTGTGCGGCTAGCGGCGCGGCAGTTTCTCTACGAGCATCCGCGCTACGGCGATCACGTCTGTCGTTTTGATGTGATCACGATCGTCGGCGAAGGCCGGGCGGCCAAGCTGGAATATTTTCAGGATGCGTTTTAAGTCTACAAAAATTCTTGGATTTTTGGCTGGAACGTTGACGTTATACTCCAGCTGTGATAAAGTAATAATGTAATACTATGTGCGTTTGGCACAAGAAGAAAGAAATAGATCACCGTCATTAGGATATATGTGAATATGTCATCATGCGGGAAAGCATACCTAGGGTGGAAACAGTCCAACCAAGTGGTATGGGCACTTGGCTGCTACACCGAAGGGATAAAAGCCCAGGCGGGTAGGTTTCCTACACTTTATCAGAAAGAGAGGAACCTATCCGCCTGGGCTTTTTTGTTTGTAGCGATGATCAGAATGGAGGCAATTTGAATGAGTGTACAAGTTGGAATTATCATGGGCAGTGACTCGGATTTTCCATTGATGAAGAAAGCCGTCGATGTCCTGGAAGAATTTGGCGTCGGTTATGAGGTGAAGGTGTCCAGCGCACACCGCACACCGGAGGATACGCTGACCTATGCGGAAACTGCTGTGGAACGCGGGCTCAAGGTGATCATCGCTGGTGCGGGCGCAGCAGCGCATCTGCCTGGGGTGATCGCAGCGAAGACGACGCTGCCTGTCATCGGTGTGCCGATCAATGCCACGGCGCTGAATGGCCTCGATGCGCTCTATGCGATCGTGCAGATGCCATCTGGCGTGCCGGTTGCTTCTGTGGGCATCGATGGCGCGAAAAACGCCGGCCTCTTGGCGGTGCAGATCCTTGCAACTGCTGACGACAGCCTGCGTGACAAGCTCGCCCACTATAAAGAAGATATGAAGGAATCCGTTCAGAAAAAGAACGCGAAGATCCAGGAAACCCTCGCTCAGAGTGACAAGTAATGGAGGTATGTGATGATTAATCGTTACAGCAGAGATGAAATGGCCCAGATCTGGACCGAAGAAAACAAATTTGCTGCCTGGCTGGAAGTCGAGATCCTCGCTGCAGAAGCCTGGTCAGAACTCGGTGTTGTGCCAAAGGAAGATTGCGTGGCGCTGCGCAAGAACGCGCGTTTTGATGTGGAGCGCATCTACGAGATCGAAAAGCAGACACGTCACGATGTTGTTGCTTTCACGAGAACAGTTTCTGAATCCCTCGGTGAAGAAAAGAAATGGGTTCACTATGGGCTCACCAGTACCGACGTTGTTGACACGGCATATGGTTATCTGCTGAAGCAGGCCAACGACATTCTCAAAAAAGATCTTGAACATTTGAAAGATGTCATCGGCAAAAAAGCCAAGGAATATAAATACACCGTAGAAATGGGCCGTACCCATGGGGTACACGCTGAGCCAACGACTTTTGGTCTGAAGCTGCTCAACTGGTATTCCGAAATGAAGCGCAACATTGAACGCTTCGAGCATGCGTCCAAGGCTGTGGAAGCGGGCAAGATCTCCGGCGCTGTGGGCACCTTTGCGAATACGCCGCCAGCTGTTGAAGCCTATGTCTGCGAACACCTCGGCATTCGCGCGCAGGAAGTTTCCACGCAGGTGCTGCCACGCGATCTGCACGCTGAATATCTGGCTGTAATGGCGCTCATCGCGACATCCGTTGAACGTTTTGCAACGGAGATCCGCGGGCTGCAGAAGACGGAACAGCGCGAAGTAGAAGAATATTTTGCAGCTGGTCAGAAGGGCTCGTCGGCAATGCCACACAAGCGCAATCCGATCGGCTCGGAAAATATGTGCGGCTGCGCGCGTGTGCTGCGCGGTTATATGCACACCGCTTACGAAAATGTGGCGCTCTGGCATGAACGCGATATTTCCCACTCTTCCGCAGAACGCATCATCCTGCCGGATGCAACGATCCTGCTTGATTATCAGCTGAATCGTTTCGCGAAGATCGTCGACACACTGACGGTATTCCCGGAAAATATGATCCGCAACATGGGCGCAACCTTCGGGCTCATTTATTCTCAGCACGTCATGCTCAAGCTCATCGACAAGGGCATGAGCCGCGAACAGGCGTACGATCTTGTGCAGCCAAAGACGGCGCGTGCCTGGGATGAACAGGTGCCATTCCGTCCGCTTTTGGAAGAAGATCCACAGATTACCAGCGTGCTCTCCAAGGAAGATCTGGACGACGCGTTTGACTATCACTATCACCTCAAGCACGTTGACGAGATTTTTGAACGTTGCGGCTTGAACTGAGTTTTATACATAATCAACCATTTTTAGGAGGAATTTTATCATGGCAGTAGAAGTTTTGGAACAGTTGTACGAAGGTAAAGCAAAGAAAGTATTCAAGACCAGCGACGACGCGCTCTACATGGTCGAATACAAGGACGATGCGACCGCATTCAACGGCGAAAAACGCGGCACCATCGAAGGCAAGGGCGTCATCAACAACAAGATGAGCGCCATGCTCTTCAAGGAACTGGAAAAGCAGGGCATTGAAACCCATCTCGTGGAATTCGTTGACGACACCCATCAGCTCGTTAAGCGCGTTGAGATCGTTCCGCTGGAAGTCATCGCGCGCAATGTCATTGCTGGCTCCCTGTCCAAGCGCGTTGGTCGTCCTGAAGGGGAAGTGCTGCCTCAGCCAATCCTCGAATTCTCTTACAAAAACGACGATCTCGGCGATCCAATGATCAACCGTTTCCACGCCACCGCTCTGGGCCTGGCTACCGATGAAGAGATCGACAACATCATCGCGCAGGCGCTGAAGATCAACGAGCTTCTGCAGGCGATCTTTGACAAGGCCAACCTCGTGCTCGTCGACTTCAAGCTCGAATTTGGTCGCACGCCAGATGGCAAGATCATCCTCGCTGACGAGATCTCTCCAGACACCTGCCGTCTCTGGGACAAGGATACCCACGAAAAGCTCGACAAGGACCGTTTCAGAAGAGATCTTGGCGGCGTAGAAGAAGCATACATCGAAGTTTACAATCGTCTGAAAAACATCGGCCTTTAATCCACAAACTAAGGGGAGAAATAATATGGCTCGTATCACTGAGGATGGGATCCACGAAGAGTGTGGCGTCTTTGCGATCTGCGCACCAGGCATGGATGTGGCACAGCTCGCTTACCTGGGGCTCTTCGCACTGCAGCATCGTGGCCAGGAAGGGTGCGGACTTGCTGTCTGGAATGACGGCAAGATCCGCTTCCACAAGCGCCTGGGTCTCGTCAACGACGTTTTTAATGAAGAAATTCTCGCAGGGCTTCCTGGGAGCCTTGCCATTGGGCATGTGCGTTACGCGACGACTGGCGAGACCAGCGAGCTGAACACACAGCCGATCGTTGCCAACTACTATCAGGGTCAGTTCGCGCTGGCCCATAATGGCAACCTGACCAACACAGAAAAATTGCGCGATTCTCTCGCCAAGACAGGCTCGCTCTTCCAGACAACGACGGACACGGAGGTCATCTGCAACCTGCTGGCGCGTTATGCAGAAAACAGCATGGATGTGGCGATGCACAAAGCGATGCTCGATCTCGAGGGAAGCTATGCGCTCGTTGCTGTCAACGACGGCAAGATTTTCGCAGCGCGTGATCCGTATGGCAACAGACCGCTGTGCATCGGGGCGCTGCCAAACGGCGCCGGCTATGTGGTGGCGTCGGAATCCTGCTCGCTGGACACCGTCGGCGCAGATTTTGTGCGCGATGTGGATCCAGGTGAGATCATCATCATTGACGAAGATGGCGTGCATTCTGTGGCGACGCAGAAAGCCAGCCGCACCGCACACTGCATTTTTGAATACGTGTATTTCGCTCGTCCGGACAGCACCATCGATGGCATCAATGTCAACCAGTCCCGCCGCCGCATGGGCGCGATCCTCGCGCGTGAGACCGGCGATCTTGACGTGGACATTGTCATCCCTGTGCCAGATTCCGGAACGACGGCGGCGATCGGTTACGCCGAAGCCGCTGGCAAGCAGTTTACGCAGGGCATTCTGAAAAACCGCTACACGGCGCGTTCTTTCATTCAGCCAACGCAGGCGATGCGCGAACGCATGGTCAATCTCAAGCTGAGCCCGATCCGTGAAGAGATCGGCGGCAAGAAAGTTGCAGTCGTTGACGACTCGATCGTTCGCGGCACGACGAGCAAGCGCCTGGTGGCGCTCTTGCGTGAACGCGGCGCTGCTGAGGTGCATATGCTGATCACCTGTCCGCCGGTGCTGTATCCTTGCTACTATGGCATCGATACCGCTGAGCGCGACAAGCTGATCGCTGCCAACAACAGCATCGAAGAGATCCGTCAGTACATCGGCGCCGACAGCCTTCATTATCTCAGCCTCGAAGGGCTTTACGAAGCAGTGGGCGGCGAGGATGTGTACTGCGCAGCCTGCCTCAACGGCGATTATATCTGCGGCTATCCGGATTGGAAAAAGTGAGCATAGGAGGAATACCTGTGGAAAAGAAAACCATTACCTATAAAGACGCCGGCGTCGACATCGACGCAGGCAATGCGTCTGTTGAACTCATCAAGCCTTATGTCAAGCGCACCCAGCGTCCGGAAGTGATCGGCGGGCTCGGCGGCTTTGGCGGGCTTTTCGCGTTCGACAAGGACAAATATGAAAACCCTGTGCTGATCAGCGGCACCGATGGCGTCGGTACAAAGCTGAAACTGGCTTTCGATATGAACAAGCACGACACCATCGGCATCGATGCCGTGGCCATGTGCGTTAACGACATTCTCGTCAGCGGCGCAGAGCCATTGTTCTTCCTTGATTACGTGGCAGTCGGCAAGCTCGAACCAGAACAGTTCTCTCAGGTTGTCAAGGGTGTGGCTGAAGGCTGCGTCCAGGCAAACTGCGCACTTGTTGGCGGCGAAACGGCGGAAATGCCAGGCTTCTACAAGATCGGCGAGTATGATGTGGCCGGTTTCTGCGTCGGCGTGGTCGATCGCGACAAGATGATCGACGGCTCGAAGATCAAGGCTGGCGATGTCATCTTTGGTCTGCCATCGACAGGGCTGCATTCCAACGGATTTTCTCTGGCGCGCAAGCTGATGCTGGAAGTTGAAGGAAAATCCCTCACCGATCCGTTTGGCGACAGCGGCAAGAGCGTCGGCGAAGTCATGCTCGAACCAACGAAGATCTATGTCAAGAGTGTGCTGGCGCTGCTCGAAACCTGCCCGGATGCGATCCTCGGTATGGCACACATCACCGGCGGCGGTCTCATCGAAAACGTGCCACGCGTGCTGCCAAAGAACGTGAACGCAGAATTTGACCGCACAACCTGGCCACGTCCAGCCATTTTTGATGCGCTGGCAGAAGCTGGCAATCTCGGCGGTGACGAGCTTTATAAGACCTTCAACATGGGCATTGGCTATGTCATCATCGCAGACAAAGACCAGGCCGACAAAGTCGCTGAAACGCTGGCGGCTCAGAATGAAACCTTCTATCAGATCGGCGTCATCACCGAAGGCGACGGTCACACCGTGATCAAGTGAGAAGGGAAGGGTCAAAGTGAAGATAGTCGTATTCGCATCCGGTCGCGGATCGAATTTTAAGGCAATCGTTGAAAATATTGAATCCGGCGCGCTGACGAACGTCGAAGTTTCGCTGCTGCTCTCTAACAAACCGGAAGCAAACGTGCTCGCTTACGCTGCAGAAAAGGGCATTCCTCATGTCTGCGTCGATGAAAAGCAGTTCGCCAGCCGCGAAGCCTACGAAGAAGCAGTGCTCGCCGAAGTGAAGAAGGTGCGCTGCAACCTCGTTGTGCTCGCCGGATATATGAAGATCCTCGGCGCCGATTTTCTCGCGAATGTTGGCTGCCCGGTGGTCAATATCCATCCATCGCTGCTCCCATCCTTCCCAGGGCTCCACGCTCAGAAACAGGCTGTGGACTACGGTGTGAAGGTGAGCGGCTGCACCGTGCATTTTGTCGATGCAGAGCTGGATCACGGCCCGATCATCGCGCAGGTGCCAGTGCCGGTGGAAGACGGCGACGACGAGGACAGCCTCTCGGCGCGCATTCTCGTGCAGGAACATCAGATCTATTCGATCTGCCTGCAGCTCATCGCAGATAATAAGGTGGCCTTTGATGGTCGCACAGTGAAAATCAAGAAGTAGGGGTGTTATCGTGAAAAGAGCATTGATCAGTGTATCAGATAAAACAGGACTTGTAGAATTTGCCAAAGCGCTGGTGGAACTCGATTACGAGATCCTTTCCACCGGCGGCACTGCGCGTGCACTGCGCGACGCTGGTGTTGCAGTTGTGGAAGTCAGCGATGTAACGAAATTCCCAGAGATCCTCGATGGTCGCGTGAAGACGCTGCATCCGATCATTCATGCAGGGATCCTCGCCCGCGGCACAGAAGAACATATGCAGACGCTGAAAGATATGGACATCACGCCGATCGACCTGGTGGTCATCAATCTCTATCCGTTTGAAGCGACCATCGCCAAGGAAGGCGTGGATCAGCAGACAGCCATCGAAAACATCGACATCGGTGGGCCAACGATGGTGCGCGCGGCTGCCAAAAACCACGAGCGCGTCTCCATTGTCGTCGATCCTGCACAGTACGACGACGTCATCGCAGCGCTGAAGAGCGACGAAGGCATCACCCTCGCTCAGCGTCAGAAGCTCGCGATGCGTGCTTTTGAGATGACGGCGCGCTACGATGCAGCGATCAGCCAGTATCTCGTGAGCCAGTTCGCAGAGGATGTGTTCGAACCATCCTACAGCTTTGGCGGCGTACTCAAGCAGGGCCTGCGCTACGGCGAAAACCCTCACCAGAAAGCAGCGTTCTATGCCAGCTCGACAAAAGCAGGCACCCTCGCCGGTGCAGAACAGCTCGGCGGCAAAGAGCTCAGCTATAACAACATTGTCGATACCGACGCTGCCTGGCAGATGGTCAACGAATTCATCGACCGTCCAGCCTGCGCGATCATCAAACACACCAATCCTTGCGGTTTCGCTGTCGGCAGCACCGTGTTGGAAGCCTTCACCAAGGCGCACGACGCCGATCCGCTTTCGTCCTACGGCGGGATCATCGCGTTCAACCGTGTGCTCGATCAGGCGACGGCTGAAGAGATCATCAAGACCTTCTTTGAAGCGGTCATCGCACCAGGCTACGAAGACGGCGTTGTGGATATCCTTCACAAGAAGGAAAAGCTGCGCATCCTCGATACCCACGCCTGCGGCCAGGTGACCACGCCATGGATCGAGACGATCAGCGGCGGTTTCCTTGTGCAGGAGCGCGACATCCATCACCTGGATCCAGCGGAGCTCAAGGTTGTCACCGAAACGCAGCCAGATCCAGCGCTTTTGGATGATCTCGTGTTCGCCTGGAATGTGGTCAAGCATGTCAAATCCAACGCCATCGTCGTTGCCAAGGACGGCGTGTCCATCGGCGTCGGCGCTGGCCAGATGAACCGCGTCGGCAGCTGCGACATTGCGCTCAAGCATGCCGGCGACAAGGCCAAGGGTGCGGTGCTTGCCAGCGATGCGTTCTTCCCATTTGCAGACAACATCGAAGTGGCTGCTGCAGCCGGGATCACGGCGATCATCCAACCAGGCGGGAGCATTCGCGATCAGGAAGTCATCGACGCCTGCAACAAATTCGGCATTGCCATGGTCTTCACAGGCGTGCGTCACTTTAAGCATTAAGAGAGGATAAAGCTATGAAAGTATTAGTAGTGGGCAGCGGCGGTCGTGAACATGCACTTTGCTGGAAGATCGCCCAGCGCCCTGATACAGAAGTTTATGTCGCTCCTGGTAACATTGGCATGGTCGATGTGGCGACGCTCGTCAATATCAAGGTTGACGATATCGCAGGCCTTGTGGATTTCGCGAAAGCGGAAGGGATCGATCTCACTGTTGTCGGTCCGGAGCTCCCACTGACGCTGGGCATCGTGGATGCGTTCCAGGAAGCCGGGCTTGCCTGCTTCGGCCCAAACAAAGCGGCTGCAAAGCTCGAAGGCAGCAAGGCTTTCTCGAAAGAGCTGATGAAAAAATATGGCATCCCGACGGCAGCTTTCGACACCTTCACCGATGTGGATAAAGCGAAAGCCTTCGTCGACGAGATCGGCGTGCCATGCGTGGTCAAGGCTGATGGGCTGGCTGCTGGTAAGGGCGTTATCATCTGCATGACCCGCGAGGAAGCCGACAAAGCCATCGAAGATATGCTGACCGATCACGCCTTCGGCGATGCCAGCGCGACGATCGTCATTGAAGAATACATGGTCGGGCCGGAAGTCAGCGTGCTTGCGTTTGCTGACGGGAAATCTGTGCTGCCAATGGTGAGCGCGCAGGATCACAAGCGCATTTTCGACGGCGACAAGGGACCAAACACCGGCGGCATGGGCGCGTATTCGCCAGCGCCGGTCTACACCGAGGCGCTTTCCGCCGAAGTCAACAAGACCATCATCGAACCAACCATCGCTGCCATGGCTGCTGAAGGAACGCCATTCACCGGCATTCTCTACACCGGCCTCATGCTCACAGAAAAAGGCCCACGCGTGTTGGAATACAACGTGCGCTTCGGCGATCCTGAAACCCAGCCGATCATGGTGCGTATGAAGAGCGACATTGTCGCACTTTTCCAGGCCTGCGTGGATGGAAAACTCGACGAGGCGACGCTCGAATGGCATGACGAGGCTGCTGTCTGCGTGATCATCGCCTCCGGCGGCTATCCAGCAAGTTCTGAAAAGGGCGTGCCGATCCATGGCCTTGACGACATCGCAGCAGAAGAAGCCATCGTATTCCATTCCGGCACCGCTGAAAAAGACGGAGAAATCGTCACCAACGGTGGGCGTGTGCTCGGCGTCACTGCCAAGGATGCGACCATCAAGGGCGCCATCGACAAGGCCTACGCTGCTGTGGAAAAGATCAACTTCGACCACATGCAGTTCCGCCGCGATATCGGCGCCCGTGCATTACAATAAGGGGAGAACACAATGAGCGAAATCAAACGCTTTTTTGTTGAACGTAAAGCGGATTTCCGCGAAGAAAATACGGCGCTGCTCCAGTCGCTCGTGCGCGATCTTGGCCTTTCGGCGCTGGAAGATGTGCGCATCATCCGTCGCTACGATCTGGATCTCGACGAATCGTTCGATACAAAAAAGATCGGCGATCTCGTACTCTCTGAGCCACGCGTCGACCAGATCTATGCAGAGACGCTGCCAGCAGAGTATGACGGCAAGACAATCCTCGCTGTCGAGCCGCTGCCTGGCCAGTACGATCAGCGCGCCGACAGCTGCGCGCAGTGCATCGAGGTTGTGACTGGCGCGCGTCCTGTCGTCAAGACGGCGGAGGTTTACGTGCTTTTCGGCGCGCTCTCTGCAGAGGATATCGCTGCTGTTGAGCATTACCTCGTGAACCCGGTGGAAGCGCGTCTCGCTGCGCTTGAAAAACCAGAAGCCTTTGAAGCACCAGCGCCTGCTGCCGACACTGTGCCAACAGTGGAAGGCTTGATCGGCGCTGATCGCGAAGGACTGGCTGCCATCATCAAGAGCTACGGCCTTTCCATGGATGTGGATGACCTCGCTTTCCTGCAGGCCTACTTCCAGGAAGAGCAGCGCGATCCAACCGAGACCGAGCTCAAGGTTGTCGACACCTACTGGTCCGACCACTGTCGCCACACCACCTTCAACACGGTGATCACCGATGTCACCATCGAAGATCCAACGGTGCAGAAGGTCTACGACGAATACCTCGCTTTGCGTGAGGACGTGTACAAAGATCGCGAGAAATGGCCACCGATCTCTCTCATGGACCTCGGCACCATTTCCACAAAATCTCTCAAGAAGCATGGCCTTGTGCGTAATCTCGACGAGAGCGAAGAGATCAACGCCTGCTCCATCAAGACCGATGTCGACATCGACGGCGTCAAGGAGCCGTGGATCTACATGTTCAAAAACGAGACCCACAACCATCCAACTGAAATTGAACCATTCGGCGGCGCAGCCACCTGCCTTGGCGGCGCCATCCGCGATCCGCTGAGCGGACGCAGCTATGTTTACCAGAGCATGCGCGTCACCGGCGCAGCCGATCCGCGAAAAGCCACCAGCGAAACACTGAAGGGCAAGCTCCCTCAGCGTAAGATCTGCACGCTGGCTGCCAAGGGTTTTTCCTCCTACGGCAACCAGATCGGCATGGCCACCGGCATTGTCGACGAAGTCTACCATCCTGGCTACGAAGCCAAGCGCATGGAGGTTGGCGCTGTTGTCGCAGCAGCGCCTGCTGAAAATATCGTGCGCCAGCGTCCAGAACCAGGCGACATCGTTGTTCTCCTGGGGGGTAAGACCGGGCGCGATGGCTGCGGCGGCGCTACCGGCTCTTCCAAGAAGCAGGACGCCAACTCCCTCGAAACCTCCGGCGCAGAAGTGCAGAAGGGCAATCCTGTCGAAGAGCGCAAGATCCAGCGCCTCTTCCGCAGACCGGAGATCGCCCGCATGATCAAGCGCTGCAACGACTTCGGTGCTGGCGGTGTTTCCGTCGCCATCGGCGAGCTTGCTGACAGCCTTCACATTCATCTCGATCGCGTGCCGAAGAAATACGAAGGTCTCACAGGCACCGAGCTGGCGATCTCTGAAAGCCAGGAGCGCATGGCCTGCGTCATCGCCAAAGAAGACTGGGAAGCCTTCCGCGACATGGCCTACGAAGAAAACCTCGAATGCACCAACGTCGCCGATGTCACCGACACTGGCCGCATGATCATCGAATACCGCGGCCAGCACATCGTTGATCTCGCGCGCACCTTCGTTGATTCTGCCGGTGCTCGCAAGGAAGCCAGCGTCGTCGCGACAAAAGACGCCGATCCGCATGCGAAGGTTGCCGTGCCAGCCGACAAACTCGACGCGCTCAAAGCGCATCTGTCCGGACTCAACGTCTGCTCCAAAGCAGGCCTTGTTGAACAGTTCGACTCCACCATCGGCGCCGGCACTGTGCTCTTCCCACTCGGCGGCAAGTATCAGGCCACGCCGATCCAGACCATGGTCGCCAAGATCCCTGTGCTCCGCGGTGAAACCAACACCGCCAGCCTTTTCGCTTACGGATTTTCGCCAGACGCCATGAGCCAGAACCAGTTCTGGGGCGCTTATCACAGCGTGCTCGAATCCATCATGAAGCTCATCGCCACCGGCACCACGACGCGCGACGTTTATCTGTCCATGCAGGAATATTTCCACAGCATCAAAAACGTGCCAGAGCGCTGGGGCCAGCCATTCAAAGCGCTGCTTGGCGCACTCGCCGCACAGCGTGACCTCGAGCTTCCTGCCATCGGCGGCAAGGATTCCATGAGCGGCTCCTTCGAGGATATGGACGTGCCACCGACGCTCATCAGCTTCGCCACCACCATTTCTGAAGCAGATCGCGTCATCAGCCCAGAGTTCAAAGAACCAGGCCACAAGATCGTCAGCGTGAGCGTTCAGCGCACCGCCGACAGCCGCGTCGATCCAGAAGCGTTCAAAGCTTTCTACGAAGCCATCCAGACCGCCATCCAGACTGGCAAGGTTGTCAGCGCCTGGAGCGTTGGTCAGGGCGGTATCATCGAAGGGCTCTACAAAATGGCCATCGGCAACCGCTACGGTGTCACCTTCGCCAAGGACGTCGATTTTGACAGCCTCTTCCAGCCAGCCGTCGGTACCCTCGTGCTTGAAACCGCTGCGGAAGAGATCGGCATCAAGACCGAGCTGCTCGGCGTCGTTTCCACCGCCTTCACCTTCAGCTGGCCAGATGTCACCATTGATCTCGCTGTGCTGGATGACGATTACAACGGCACCCTCGAAGACGTCTACCCAACTGCCGCTGAAAACGATTACGTCGGCACGCCAGACGCTTTCGCCGTCACAAAGCCTGATAAAACCTATCGCTTCGCCGGTCCGATCAGCGGTGCGCCAAAGGCTGTTCTCGCTGTATTCCCAGGCACCAACTGCGAATACGACACCGCCCGCATTCTTGAGCGCGCCGGTGCCAAGGTAGAACCGATCGTCATTGGCAACCTCACTGCAGAACGCCTGCAGGCATCCATCGGCGCCATGGAAAAAGCGCTCTCCGATGCACAGATGCTCGTGCTCCCTGGCGGATTTTCCTTCGGTGACGAGCCGGATGGCTCCGGTAAATACATCGCTGCCTTCTTCCGCAACGAACGCCTCAAAGAAGCCATCGAGCATTTGCTCTCTGTTCAGGACGGGCTCATGCTCGGCATCTGCAACGGCTTCCAGGCGCTCGTCAAGCTCGGCCTCCTGCCATACGGAAAGATCGTCGATCCAACTGAAAACGACTGCACCCTCACCTTCAACACCATCGGGCGTCATCAATCCAAGTACGCCCTCACCAAGCTCATGAGCAACCAGTCGCCATGGCTCGCAGGCATGGAAGTCGGCACAACCTACCAGATCCCATTCTCCCACGGCGAAGGTCGCTTCGTCGCCGGAGAAGAAACGCTGAAGCATCTCTTCGCGAACAATCAGGTGGTCACCCAGTACGTCGATTTTGACAGAAATACCCGTCTCGATATGCCGTATAATATCAACGGCTCCTACGCCGCCATCGAAGGGCTCACCAGCCCAGATGGCCGCATCCTCGGCAAAATGGGCCACAGCGAACGCGTTGGCGCGAACATCGCCAAGAACATTCCTGGCAATAAGCTCCAGCCGATCTTCGAAAACGGCGTCAACTACTTCAAGCTCTGATAGGCATGCATAAAAATAACATCCCGCTTTCACTGTATTTTTCCAGCGAGGGCGGGATGTTTTTGTGTTTTGGTGAACGTCACATCGCCATTTCGATGTGCTTGCGGATGGCGGTGAGGGTCATGATGCCCATGATCTCGATCTTGCCGTTGAAGGTGTAGTGAGGGACGAGGTCGATGTCGCGCTTGTCGGCTTCTTCCCAGTCGATGAAGATCTGATCGCGATAGGCGCTTTCGTTTTCGAGCACGGCGAGGGCCTGGTCGCGATCGAGGCCGCATTCGGCGGCGAGGTCGGCGAGCAACGCGAAGTCGGAGATGTCCTGGCATTCTTCGAAGTAGGCTTTGAAGATGCGGGTGTTCAGAGCGATGTGTTTGTTCTGCTCCTGCGCCCAGAGGGTGAGACGATGGGCATCCTCGGTGGCGATGTCGGGGATATGCGCCATGTCGTAGTGGAGATCGACTTTTGCGGCCATGTCTTCGATGGATTGGAGCTTTTTCAGCACGCCGGCGCGTTCGCTTTCAGGGATGCCGAGGCCGTCCACGAAGGTGCGTTCGGGATGGCTTTCTTTGCCGGCGTCGAGGAGGTAGACGCGGTGGGTGACTTTGTAGTCGCCGATGCCCATTTCGTCGAGCACCTGAAAGAGCTGTTTTTTGCCGATGTAGCAGTATGGGCAGGTGTAGTCGGACCAGATTTCAATGTCTAACATGTTGTGGTTGTCTCCTTATTTATGATATTTCTGTCCAGCGTTCACGCGGGCGCAGCGGTAGAGCTGCTCGCAAAAAATGACGCGCATGAGCTGGTGGGGAAAGGTGAGCTTGGAAAAGGAAAGGGCAAAATCGCTGCGCTGGAGGATGCGCTCGCCAAGGCCGTAGCTGCCGCCGATGACGAAGACGAGGTGGGTGTGGCCGCTCGTCTCCCAGCGGCGAAAGGTGTCGGCGAGGGCGAGGGTGTCGAGCTCTTTGCCGCCAATCTCGAGGGTGATGACGAAGTCGTCGTCTTTGATGTGCTTGGCGAGGCGCTCGGCTTCTTTGTCCTTGAGGGCGCAGATGGCTTTGTCGCTTTCCTGAGCGGGATCTTTTTCATCGGCGACGGTGACGATCTTGAACTGGTGATATTTGGCGAGGCGCTTTGCGTATTCGTCGATGGCGGCCTGCCAGTATTTTTCCTTGATCTTACCGACGCACAGGAGGGTGATATACATTATTCGCTTGCCTCCGTTTGCGCGAGCAGGGCGTCGATGGTCGCCTCTTCTGGGGTGACGTAGACGGTCTGCTGATCGGTGTAGATGACCATGCCAGGCTTGGCGCCAGATGGCTTGTGGACGTTTTTGCGCAAGGTGACATCGACGGGCACCTTGGCGCTGTAGCGCGCTTTGGAGAACCAGGCGGCGAGCTCGGCGGCTTTTTCGATGATCTCAGGCGAGAATCCGTCGTAGCTTCGGTGGGCCTTGATGATGACGTGGGCGCCGTGGATGTCCTTGGTGTGGAGCCAGAGGTCGGCGTTTCTGCCGATCTTCTGGGTGACGTAGTCGTTCTGGTGGTTGTTCTTGCCGATGTAAAGCTCGTAGCCGTCGATGAAGAGGTGGGTTGGCTGCGGCTTGTGCTGCGCTTTTTTGCCGCGCGGCTGGGCATGGCGCTTGGCGTAGCCGGCTTCTTCCAGCTCGAGACGAACGTCTGTGAGATCGTCTGTGGTCTGAGCCTGATCGAGGCTGTCTTCGATGGTGCGCAGATACTCCAGCTCTTCGGAGGTGCGCTCTGCCTGCAGGGCAGCTTTCTCGGCGCTGATCTTGGCCTTGTTGTATTTTTTGAAGTAGCCTTGCGCGTTTTCGTTCGGCGTCTTGCTTGGGTTCATCTCTATGGTCTCAAGCGGAGCGCCGTCTTTGTAGAAATTCTCCACCTCGGCGCTTGGCCCCTGCTTGATGCGGTAGAGATTGGCGGTGAGGAGCTCGCCTTTGATGCGCCAGCTGTCAGCGTGTTCGAGTTCGTCGACTTTTTCCAGCTGCAGGGCGAGCTTTTTCTCGCAGCGCTCCTTTTCGTGGCGCACGATGCGCTCAAGGCTGGTGCGTTTCTGGTTGAAAAGCTCCTGTTCTTCCTTGATCTCGTAGAAATCCTCGAGCATGGTGGTCATGTCGGGCCGCGTTTCCTGGTGGAATGCAGCGAACTGTTCGAGGGCAAAGGGTGCAAAGGCGAAAATCTCACGCCCGCGATAGACGAGGGTCGGCTGCCAGTCGGCGCCCGCGCAGCGCGCAAGAAGACCGCTGCATTGCTGCCAGAGGCGGTGGTAGTCGATCTCGCCGAGAAATTCGACGCGGGTGTCCGGCGCGATATTGGCGCGCACGAGCAGCTCCGTCACCGTCTGCGGGCCGAGGCCGGCGATCGTGGAAAGCAGCGCCTTGCTGGCGGTTTTGGCTAGGCCTTGCTCAAGCAGCGCCTCGGCGAGGCTGGTTTCGTCCAGCGCGTCCAGCGCAAGCTTGTTCTGTGCCGGCGGCATCTGGTAAGGGATCCCCGGCTGGAACTGGCGGTAGTTGTTCGTGCCCATGCCGACGCGCTTGATGGCGTCGAGAATCGTGCCGTCCGCGCCCAGGAGCATGATGTTGCTGTTTTTGCCCATGAGCTCAAAAAGTAGCGTGAACATTGTTTCTTCGCCGATCTCATTGCGTCCGCGCAGATCGAAGGCGATCATGCGCTCCCAGTCCACCTGGCGAATATCTTCGATCACCGCGCCCTGGATGTGCTTGCGCAGCACCATGCAGAATTGCGGCGGCGTCTGCGGGCTTTCAAAGCTTTTTCGCGAGAGCGATACGCGCGCACTTTGAGGATTGATCGTGGCGTAGCATTTGTGGTTGTGACCACCGGCGCGCACGCCCATCGTCATCGTAGTGGCAGAGGGCTGGCTGATCTTGTCGATGCGCCCGCCAGAGAGTTTGGTTTTCAGATCCTGCGCCAGCGCGCGCATCGCGATTCCGTCTAATGACATGGTTGTGTAGCCTCCTTCATGTGGTCTGTTTGTCGCTACCTTTTATTATAGCACAGAGCGCGCAGATCGCGGTAGTAGGATTTTTCACGCCACTCCGCCACGACGACGCTGTCCTGCCAGCGGACGCTGTAGCCGAGGGCCTCTTACAGAGAAGACAGTGCCGGAGCGATTTTCGCTGTAGAGGTCGAGGAGCTTGCCGTTCACTTGGAGCTTTGCTTCGGGATATTCAGCGGCAGGGGGTTCCTCTGCGCTCTGGCGGATGATGCGGATATTCTGAACCTTCAATAGCAAGAAGCCCACAAAAAAAGAATGGCCCCTCAGAGCCATTCTTTTTTACGCAAAGGTTTTATATAATTTTTCTTCATGTCTCGCGCGTTCCCAAAGAAAATCCTTTCCGACCGAGAGAACAAGCCATTGTCCAGCTTGAGCCGCGCCAGCTCCAACGAGCAGATCAGATCTGCCAACTGAAACAGCTTGTAATCCGCAGGCATCACCCTGCGAAACACAGGATCCGCAAGCAGCGCGTGGAAGACAGACGACAGCATCTTGCTCACTTCCACCTGACCATTGTCGTAATAGATTTTCACAGCTTCAAAAGAGCAGAAGACTTCATAATGATCGCGAATGAATAGAGAAATTTGTTTTGCAAGGCGCCCCGTCGCATCGACAACATCCGTACAGTGCTTCTTCTCAATATAAAAACATTTGTAGCGAATGTCAATCTGACGGATAAATGCCACCAACTTGTTAAAAATTCTTCGCCGCTCATCAAGAGACATCGTTTGGTAAATCTCTTCTTTCCGGATAATAGGCCCCGTATGGATGCACAGATCGCCAAGCCCCATATATGCCAGCGCCGCATCCAGCTTAGCAATAGCCGGCCCAATATCCACCTCTTGATCATGAAACACCATCGTAATGATGTAAAACGGCGACCGGTGATCATATACGCCAAAATCCCCAGATTCATCGATAAAAATACTCAGCTCTTTCACCTTGCACACCTCCGCCAAATATAAAAAATGGCGGGGAACTTCCCCGCCTGCGATGGACCTGGGTCTTGCGACCAGCCCAAAAGAAATCACTGATTTCTGATATATTTAGTATAAAGCAAAAAACAATAAAAAGCAAGAATAATTACTCACCAGCAATGACTCCCCGCCGCAGCTTTTTTCTGCGCCCCGCCGCCACGAAATCTGTAAACCGTCCAAAATGAGCAAAACTGGCACGTTTTCAGCAAAATTAACACGAAAAAAATCCTTGACAGTATGGTATAATAAAGCAAATAAAAACACCCAAAGGAAAGGATGAAGACAAATGATACACAAAACAACGCGCAGCATCTTGAGCGTGCTCCTGGCAGTGCTGCTCCTCGTCACCAGCATCCCGCTCACCCCTGCGTTTGCTGATGGGGGGCAGTTTCCCCGCAATCAGAGAGTGGTGAGGGACGAGCGCTGGAGAAAGCTGACGATGGCGTGTACCAGATCAGCACCGCCGCGGAGCTGCGGGAATTTGCCGAGCTCGTCAATGGCGGCAAAACCGACGCCAGCGCCGTCCTCACCGCTGATATCGACCTCAACAATCAGCCGTGGTACCCAATCGGCACCAGCAGCGGATACAGCGGCAACTTTAACGGCGACGGCCACACCATCAGCGGCCTTTATATCAACAGCAGCACCGCCGATGATCAAGGCCTCTTTGGCTATGTCGACACTGGCGGCACCGTGAAAGACCTCAGCGTCTCCGGCAATGTCAGCGCCGACTGGTATGTCGGCGGCGTCGTCGGCTGCAACAACGGTGGCACCGTCACAAACTGCGCCTTTAGCGGCAGCGTCAGCGGCAATAACTACGTCGGCGGCGTCGTGGGGGAAAATCCGAGCGGCCGCGTCGAAAACTGCTACAACATCGGCAAGGTCACAGGCAGCGCTGGTAGCAGCAACGTCGGCGGCGTTGTGGGGGATAATTACATCGGCGGCAGTGTCACAAACTCCTACAACACCGGCGCGGTCAGTGGTGGCGAGGATGTCGGCGGCGTCGTGGGGGATAACACCAGCAGCGTTACAAACTGCTACAACACCGGCACCGTCACCGGCACTGACGACTACGTCGGCGGCGTTGTGGGGTATAACGGCGGCACCGTGGAAAACTGCCACAACATCGGCGAGGTCAGCGGCAACAGCTATGTCGGCGGCGTTGTGGGGGATAACAGCATCATCGGCACCGTCACAGGCTGCTATTTCCTGAAGGGCACAGCTGAGAAAGGCATCGGCAGCGGCACCGGCAGCACAGAGAACGTCAAATCGCTGACAGCCGAAGAGTTTGCAATCCAGAGCAGTTTCACAAACTCCAGCTGGGATTTCGCCAACACCTGGGAGATCAAGTCCATCTTCGGCCGCCCAACGCTCCAAGACAACGCTGAAATCGGCGGCACAGCCAACAATCCGTACAAAATCTTCACCGCCACCCAGCTGAAGAACTTCGCCACCGCCGTCAATGGCGGCGAAAAATCCGCCCACGCCAAGCTGATGAACAACATCGACCTCTCCAGCGTCTGTGGACCAATGCTGGATGACGGAAATCCGGTTTCCTGGACCCCAATCGGCAACGAAGACCACCTATACACCGGCACCTTTGACGGCAACGGCAAGACCATCAGCGGCCTTTATATCAACAACAGCACCGCCGATGATCAAGGCCTCTTTGGTCGTGTTAATGGCGGCACCGTGCAAAACCTCACCGTCTCCGGCAGCGTCAAAGGCGACGCGTATGTCGGCGGCGTCGTGGGCCGAAATAACGGCACCGTCAAAAACTGCTACAACACCAGCGAGGTCAGCGGCAACAGATATGTCGGCGGCGTTGTGGGGGATAACTACGGTGG
>OLQA01000132.1_pt1 | contig 67453 bp, 57 predicted proteins | sample 1673151 | NCBI WGS metagenome assembly OLQA01 (sample SAMEA3136760, study PRJEB25190) | human gut metagenome | biome: human gut; feature: human-associated habitat; material: faeces | place: Austria | collected 2013
ATCGTTGCGAGCGCAGGCGTTGTTATCTTCCGCAAGAAGGAAGAAGACTGAGCCTGAATCCTGCTCGGTACACGGCGGAAGTCAACGCTGCGAGTGATGAAAATCAGCGTAACGAGTGACTGAAACCGATACCGTGCATGAACAAAAGCATAATCCCGACCGAATCGGATTTCCGATTCGGTCGGGGCTGCAAGCCCCGCAGGATGCAAATCCCTGCGGGGCTTGTGTCGTATGAAAATGCGAACGCAAAAGAATCAGAGACCATATCCTATATGAAAAAATATCAAGAAAGTGCATTTTCTATAAGATTGGGGTTGAAATTTTCGTCTCAATAAGTTAAAATAGGATATAGATTTATGCAAAAGTCATTCATGAGGTGAAATGAAGGATATGTACGGCATTCGGGCGGATGAATTGGATATGCATTCGATCATTGCCGAAAGCATAATCGGCTTTTTGCTTCAGCATACCGGAATAATGATTCAAAGACAGGATATTTCAATGAATTCATCCGTGTGTGCTGCTGCCGTCCCGCTGCTGCCGCGATTCGGAATTTCGCCGGAAAGCCTGCTGAATGAATGCAAAAAAACAGAATGCGGCTTGCCGTATTCGAATATGCGGAAATATCGAGGCATAAATATTTTTGAACAAGTTTCCGCAAAAAACGGATATCTGTGCTTTAACCCGACGATTGAGTTCCTAAACAGCTTTTGCGTTCGATGCACGGAGCTGCTTCCAATGCCGGAAATGCCGCAAAAAATTGTTTTTCCGTGCAGCACGGAATATGCCTGCGCACGGCTTTTGACTTATTATTGCTCCGGCTGCCGCTGCATCATGACGGACAGCGTCAGAACAGCATTGTTTCGCTCCTTTGCTCTTGCGGGCGGATTTGAAACAAAAAGGCTTTATGAACGCGCTGTTCATTCGGCGGAACGTGCCGTGCTTGCTGCTTTCGGAAATTCGGATGGGGGGAAATTCGGCGGAGTGCAGGCTTCTGCTGCGGCGATACTGCTGAGCAGTGCAAAAATGACTTTAGTGCAATAGTTTGAAGGAGAATTGACTGACTTATGAAAATTAAATGGTATGGACATTCCTGCTTTCTTTTGACGGACAGCAACGGCAGCACCGTTCTGACCGATCCGTGCGATCCGTCCTACGGTTATGAAATACCGCCCATGCATGCAGATATCGTGACAATAAGCCACGAACACAACGATCACAACAACATCAGCATTTTGCGCGGCAATACCGAGATTATCCGCAGCCCGGGCGAATACAATGTCAAGGGCATTCATATCACGGGTGTTGAAACTTTACATGATCGCAGCGGCGGTGCGCTTCGCGGCAAAAACACCATGTTTATTTACGACATTGATGATATGCGCATACTTCATTGCGGCGATCTCGGCATGATTCCCGACGAAGAAACAATTGCAAAAGTCGGCCATATTGACATCATGCTGGTTCCGATCGGTGCGATTTACACAATAGATGACCTTGAGGCGCGTGAACTTGCAAATATTCTGAAGCCCAAAGTCGTTATACCCATGCACTATAAAACCCCGAAGCTTAAACTTGAGCTTTGCCCGCTGGCACCTTTCATTGATGCGGCAAAGGATTGCCGCATTCACAACCTTAACGATTGTGAAGCAACAATTACAAAGATGAGCCTCGGTGAGGACAGGGTGCTGATTCTGCGCCCGTATGACGCCGAAAGAGACGAATGACATTTGAAACGAACGTAACGGAACCGAATCTGCCGTAAATGCTTCCGAAACAAATAACCGCCGCAGGAATTTTGCCTGCGGCGGTTTTTTTTGCTCAAAGAAAGCTCAAAATTCCGAAGAATGCTTAAGCATTCTTATTTAATAATCATCCGATAAAGGATTAAAGATCATAATACCTTTCAAATTCGGCGGGATGCGGAATCTGATTGATGCGTGCAGCCTCTTTGCGCTTGCGATCGATCCAGATATTGAGGAGCCTCTCGGGGAATACGCCGCCGCGGGTCAGATAGTCATGGTCTGCTTCAAGGGCATCAAGTGCCTCGTCAAGGCTCTTGGGAAGGCTGTCGATCTTTGCTTTTTCCTCTTCGGGAAGGTCAAACAGGTTGAAATCATAGGGACCCCAGCCGCAGACGGAAGGATCGATTTCGTTGATAATGCCGTCGAGACCTGCCATAAGGATTACCGCATAAGCATAGTAGGGGTTGCAGGTTCCGTCGGGGTTGCGCAGCTCGAAACGCTTAGCCATGGGCGATTTTGCGTAAGCGGGGATGCGAATTACCGCAGAGCGGTTCGCTGTTGCATAGCCGATGGTAACGGGAGCTTCAAAGCCGGGAACAAGGCGTTTGAAACTGTTGGTGGACGGGTTTGTGATTGCGCAAAGACTCTTTGCATGTTTAAGCAGACCGCCCATGAAGTTGTGTGCAAGCTTGGAAAGCTGAGCATAGCCGTTTTCATCATAGAAAAGGGGCTTGCCGTCCTTGGTGAGCAGCATGTGAACGTGCATACCGTTGCCGGCTTCCGCATAGATGGGCTTGGGCATGAAGGTTGCGGTGCAGCCTTCTTCAACGGCAGCGTTGCGGATGATGTATTTTGTTACCATGGTGTTGTCGGCCATTTTGACAACATCATCAAGCTCAACCTCGATTTCAAGCTGGCCGGGGCCGCCGACTTCGTGGTGATGATACTTGACTTTAACGCCCCAATCTTCCATAAGCATGCACATTTCGCTGCGGAGATTGTAATACCTGTCCTGCGGAGCACCGATGTGATAGCCGCCCTTGTGCGGAATCTGGAAACCGTCTTCACTGCTGCCGGTGTTCCAATCGGCTTCTTCGGTGTCAATTTCACAGCGAACGCATTCGGGACGAGTCTCGAACTGAACATTGTCAAACACATGGAATTCGAATTCCGGTCCGATGATCATTTCGTCGGCAATGCCGGATTCACGCATGTATTCAACAGCGCGCTTGATAACGTTGCGGGGATACTGATCGAACGGGCGGTTCTCGGGGCGGTCGATAATCATTGCATCGCCGCTCATGGTGAGGGTCGGAACCTCCGCAAAGGGATCGACAGCAGCGGTGGAAAGGTCGGGAATGAAGACCATATCGCTGTTTTCAACGGGTGCGTAGCCGTAGTTGGAACCATCAAAGCCGATGCCGTATTTCATCGTGTTTTCATTAAAACGGGCGGCTGGGATGGTGATATGACGCCAACGACCGTCGATATCGGTCATTTTGAAATCGACCATTTCAATTTCATTGTCAAGGATGAATTCCTTTGCCTGCTCAATTGTTTTAAACAGCACGGGTGAAACCTCCTGAATAGGTAAAATTTTTTTGAACGAAACAAAATCCATTGCTTCCGTTCATGCTTATTGTGACAGATTTTTGCTGATATGTCAAGGAAAACACGATATATATTTACCTGTATACGAAAAGTAAACGGCGATGCGGCAATTTCTTAGCCGTATCTTATCCGTGTACATGATAAAATTAAAAAAACAGCAACCGAGAGGCTTTGCTGCGCCGTCAAATCGACAGGCACAGAATAAAAACATACGAAATCAATGCGTATGCGGCCGAAACGGTGCATCGGAAAAATCGGGAGGAAGGTTAATGGATATTTTTGATATTTTAACGCTTATCGGCGGTCTGTGCCTGTTTTTGTTCGGCATGAACGTAATGGGTGACGGACTGGAGCGCAGAGCGGGCGGAGGGCTGAAGCTTTTGCTCGGCAAGCTGACAAACAACCGCATGAAGGGCTTCCTGACGGGTCTCGGAGTGACGGCGGTGATTCAAAGCTCATCAGCAACAACGGTTATGGTCGTTGGGTTTGTTAACTCGGGACTCATGACGCTTAAACAGTCCATCGGTGTTATCATGGGGGCGAACATCGGCACAACGGTAACGGCGTGGATTCTGAGCCTCGGCGGAATTTCAAGCAGCAATGTCTTCGTTCAGCTTTTGAAACCCACATCGTTCACACCCGTGCTTGCATTGGCAGGAATGATTCTTTTGATGACGGGAAAAACGGACAAAAAGAAGGATACAGGCACAATTCTGCTCGGTTTTGCAACGCTGATGTTCGGAATGGATACAATGTCCGGTGCTGTTGCCGGGCTTGCGGATGTTCCCGCCTTCCGCAACATGTTCATAATGTTCAAAAATCCGCTTTTCGGAATGCTTGCGGGTGCGGTGCTGACGGCGATAATCCAAAGCTCATCGGCCTCCGTCGGCATTTTGCAGGCGTTGACCGTCACGGGACAGGTATCTTACGGTGCGGCGATTCCGATCATCATGGGACAAAACATCGGAACCTGCATAACGGCGATCATATCCTCTTTCGGAGCAAACAAGAACGCAAAGCGTGCCGCAATCGTGCATCTTTCGTTCAACGTTATCGGCACGGTGGTTTGGCTGACGGTGTTTACGATCGTTTCCTATGTTTTCAAACCACTGTTGTTTGATACGGCGGCAAGTTATCTCGGCATTGCTGTCGCACATTCGCTTTTCAATATCCTTTGCACCGCGCTGCTGTTTCCGGCTGCGCCCCTGCTTGAAAAAATTGCGGTTCGGCTTGTTCCGGACGGAAACAAGAAGGACACGATTTCCGAACTGGACGACCGCCTGCTTGCAACACCCGCAATCGCACTGGAACAATGCGAGCGCGTGGTTGAAACCATGGCGGAGGAAACGGCGGAGGCTTTCAAACTGAGCATGGATATGCTCACGAATTATGATGCGGATTCGGCGGGAAAAATACGTAAAGCCGAGGATAACAGCGATCATCTGGAGGACATCATCGGGACGTATCTCACCAAACTCAGCAGGAATCAGTTGACGGAGGACGACAGTGCGGAGGTTTCCAAGCTGCTCAAAGCGATAGGCGATTTTGAACGAATTTCGGATCACAGCGTCAATATTCTTGAATCGGCGGAGGAACTCCGCAGCAAAAAAATCGAGTTTACCGGGCGGGCAAAGGCGGAACTCGGCGTGCTTTGCAGTGCCGTTTCCGAAATTTTGACGGCTGCATGTGCCGCATTTAGGGACAATGATCCCGAAAAAGCGTTGAAAATCGAACCTTTGGAGCAGGTTATTGATGATTTGAAGGTTCAGCTGCGCGACAGGCACATTGCACGGCTCAAGAACGGCGAATGCACGGTTGAAGCGGGATTCATTTGGTCTGACATACTGACGAATCTTGAGCGTGCATCGGATCACTGTTCCAACATTGCTCTCTGCGTTATTGATGCGGGCAAACACAATATGAACATGCATGAATCTCTGTCCGAAATGAAGAAGGACAACCCCGCATTCGAGGACGAGTTTGACATGTACACCCGCAAGTATCGCATAACAGGCTGATAACGGAGCGACAGCATTGCCGCAATACGGCAAAACCATATTCAATCGTTAATTTCTTCATGCATACAAAAAGCGGACGGAGGCGGAACCGTCCGCCTTTTTGTTGTGCCGCACTCCTTTTCGAAACAGCCGGAGACCGTTTGAATTTCGGCATAAAGCGGCAGTACTTAAACTAAATTGAATCAATGTCCGGATTCAATCGAAAAAGCGGGTTTTGCGGATAAATTCGCACTTCGGACAAACGGCGGGTTTTATGCATTGTACGGAAGGGGAATGAGGGATATAATCAATCGTGCGGTGCGGCGGAAGCGTGTCTGCCCGCAAAAACAGCGCATCCGCAAAACGGGTAAACGGATATAAACGAAAAGGAAGGAAGCTTTCGCTGCGGCGGGAGCAGCGGTCATAAAAACGGTTATGAAGATTAAGGCGGCTCGGAATTCAATCGAAACCGATTCATCCGACAAAAGAAACACGGCAGGCAATGTGAACACGGCGGCGGGGGAGGAAAAGACTTTTCTCGGCACGGAACCTATCGGCAGGCTGCTGTTTAAGCTGGCTGTGCCGACGGTCATTGCGCAGCTTGTGAACATGCTTTACAACATTGTTGACAGAATCTATATCGGTCATATGCCCGGTGACGGCAGTGCCGCGCTGACGGGCGTGGGCGTGTGTATGCCGCTCATACTTATCGTTTCCGCGTTTGCCGCATTTGTGGCCTCCGGCGGTGCGCCGCGCGCTTCAATAAGCATGGGCAAGGGTGATTATGACTCCGCCGAAAAAATTCTCGGCGGCTGTGTTTTGATGCAGGTTGTGATTTCCGCCGTGCTGACGGTGGTTCTGCTTGTGTTCGGCAGGGATCTGCTGCTTGCATTCGGTGCAAGCGAAAACACGATTGATTATGCGGCGGATTATATGAGCATATATGCGATAGGAACGCTCTTTGTGCAGCTGACGCTCGGCCTGAATGCCTTTATCACGGCGCAGGGCTTTGCAAAATACGGGATGCTGACGGTGCTTATCGGCGCCGCTGCAAATATCGTGCTCGATCCGATTTTTATTTTCGGTTTCAAAATGGGCGTTCGCGGTGCGGCGCTTGCAACAGTCATTTCGCAGGGGATCTCCTGCATATGGGTCATTTTGTTCCTGCGCGGGGGAAAAACGGTTTTGAAGCTGAAGCGTGAAAACATACGCTTTGCTCCGCGCATAATACTTCCGTGCATCGCACTCGGGCTTGCAACGTTCATCATGCAGGCAAGTGAAAGCGTGATTTCGGTATGCTTCAATTCATCGCTGCTGAAATACGGCGGGGACATTGCCGTGGGCGCAATGACGATCCTCACAAGCGTGATGCAGTTTGCAATGCTGCCGCTGCAGGGCGTTGCGCAGGGCGCACAGCCGATTTTGAGTTATAATTTCGGGGCAAAAAATGCCGACCGTGTTAAAAAGACTTTTTTCCGTCTGCTCACCGTAAGCCTCTGCTATTCCGTCGCGCTTTGGGCTTTCGTGATGCTGGTTCCGAAAACCTTTGCCGGAATATTCAGCCCGAATCCGGAGCTTGTAAATTTCACCGGTGATGCTTTGCGAATATACTGCGGTGCGCTCTTCCTTTTCGGAATTCAAATCGCCTGCCAGATGACTTTTGTTTCCATCGGCAACGCGGGCTGCTCAATAATCGTTGCGGTTCTCAGAAAATTTGTGCTGCTCATACCGCTGATTTATATCATGCCGCAGCTGCTTGCGGATAAAACAAATGCAGTTTACGCTGCCGAACCGGCTGCCGATGCAATTGCGGTAACATGCACGGCGATACTGTTTTCAATCGAATTCCGAAAAGCCCTGAAAAAACTGAATTCGGATTCCGCAGGCGGAACACAAACCGCAAAAACGGACTTGTGGGTTTAGTTCTCCGAAACAATGCTCCGCAGTGCCCGGTGTTTTATGATAATGTGCTGACGGAATAATGTATCGATAACAAAAAGCCGCCTTCCGAAACTGTCGGTCGGCGGCTTTTGTGAACCCGATATTCTAAATAAGCTTGTTATACAAAATTTTTGTTAACTCTGATTTAGTTATGATTCAGTCAATGTTCATAGGGAGCATGAAACGAGCGACTCTTTGAGCGTTGAAAAAATGACAATCAAACTCAATATCCTCTTCATACGTAAATCCCTCAAAGTTTTTACTCAAACCTGATATTTTCCGCAATATAAGCGGCAAGCCCTGCGGCGTTGTCAACACTGTTGGAAAGCTCAATGATAACGAACACGGGGTTGTCCTTCGTGAATGCGGCTGCGGCGGGGTTTTCGAACGCATGGAAGCCCTTTCCGACCGTCCAGTCGTTGGGAGTGCATTCATGATAGGCGGAGGTCCAGCCGCTTTCGAAATCAGCGGAAGCTTCGCTGACGGCGTGATAATTGGATTCGGTGAAAAGGCGAACATGGTTCATGAGCGTGGCTGCGGCATAGACGCCTGCAACGCCGTCGGTCTCATAGGCCTGTTTGTCATATTCGGCGGCACATACGGCGCCGACACAATTGCCGTTTTCGTCAAGAATAAGCTTGCGCATATCCATTCCGGCGCAAAAGTCCGAAAGGGAAGCGGAAGCGCCGTCGGTTCCGGCTTTGACCGTCCAGCCCTCGGGCAGCACAAAGTTGACAGAGAAAGCGGAGGCGGAGCCTGCGGAGGGGAAAGTGACTTTCACAGGCTGACAGGCATTTGTGTACCCGCTGAAAACGGGAACCGCCGTTGCGGGCGGAGCTGTCGGGACGGCGGCGGGGGAAGCTTCTGCGGCGGGGGACTGCGGTGCGGGTGTTCCGTCAGCCGATGCGGGCTGCTTTTGGCACGCTGCAAAGGAAAAAACGGTCACGATTGCAATTGAAAATGCAGCAATTGCTGCAAGCACTTTCGCCGAGCGGCGAACGGTTGAGTGATTGTGTTGCGTCATTGTTGTTCATCCTTTCTGAATTTCGGTCAATGGAGAAATATTCGGTTCGAACTCTCGATCCAAGTGAATTATACATCAAATCAAAAAAAAAAAAAACGGTTTTTGCACCTTTAGAACCGAAATAACAAACTATATTTTATTAAGGCAAAACTGTTAACGGCAAATGAACCGGCATTGCCCGCGTTGTCTTTGACAGATGCGATATTTTGCGGTATAATAACGTGAATTCATGTGCCTCGCGCGGCGGAACAAGGGGAATGAACGTTCGTCCGTCGGCGCGGGGATGGAAAGGAACAAAATGATGACACAAAAAAGGTTCAATGCGCTGCTTTCAATGCTGCTTTGTGCGGCGATGCTGCTGAGCATGGTCGCTATGCTTTCGGGCTGCACTCGTTCGGGAAAAAATGATTCCCCTGCTTTGCAGCACAAAATCCTGCATTATTACAGCGAGAAAGACAGCACTTCATACTTCTTTGTCGATGGCAAAAAACTTGAAGATCGCATCGGGAGCGGCATCAGCACCTTCCTTTCGGTTGACGGCACGTCCGCAGCCGTGATCGCTGCAACGGCTCTGTATCGCGTTGATGCAAACGGAATTATTCTCGTTTACCCTGCCGCCGTAACGCGTGCGGTGCTTTCCATGGACGGGAAAAGCATCCTTTTCGCAACGGCAACGAAGGCATTTTTGTACAGCAGCGACACGGGCGAAACGACCGAGTTCGAAGGCATTGAAGCTGAAACCGTGCTGAGCCTTGCGCTTTCCGAGGATGCAAAAACAGCCGCCGTGACCGTCGGTCAAAAGGGCGGAAGGACGGCGACCTATATCTGTTCCGAAGGAAAGGCCGAAAAGAACAGCGAGGATACATATGCGGTTGCGATTTCAAACGGAGCGGAGCGCATGTATTGCCTTGAATATGTTGACGGCGAGCTGACCGGGAGACTGCATTTTGTTCAGAACGGCAAGGATTCCGTTATCAGCACCAATGCGTCGCATTATTTTGAAGTAAATCGGGATGCAACCGAAATAACTTTTGACGTTAAATCCAAAACGCATTACAGCGCAAAGGGCAGCGAGGCAAAGCAGCTTGTTGATGCTTCCGCGCTTTCGCTTGCGGGTGCGCAGTATTCAACGATGGGCGGCAGCGAATGCACCGTTCTGCTCAAAAATGCCGGCAGCCTGTTCAACAGCATGTTCTACACCGAATACAATGCCAAGGATTCGGACGGCAACCAATTCGTTGAATACGATTTGTATTTTGTAAATTCCTCCAAAAAGGCTGTGAAGCTTGTCGGCGGTGCAACCCAATTCACCGTTCAGCCGGACGGAACAAGCGTTTACTGCGTTGTTGACAGCAGCCTTTACACCGTTTCCGCGTTCAACCCCAAAAAACCGGAGCTTGTTGAAAGCAATGTTTATGCTTTCGGTGCGGATGAAGGTTTCAAGAACGTTTATCTGACCGATATTTACGGCAATGTTCGCCTCAAAAAGGACGGCGCGTCGAAGCTTTCGGACATCATTCTGATGAACATTTCTCATTCCGCAATGATGAACAACGGCACTCTGCTTTGCATCGGGCTTTATGACAACGGAGGAACTCTTTGCAGCATTAAGGGCACCGAGAGCAAGATTCTTGACGAAAACGTTTATTATTTTGAAGTTTACGGCGATGTTGCCGCTTATTATAAAAAAGCCGGCAGCAAGGACGGGCTTTATGACGTCTATATGTCCGAAGACGGCGAGAATTTCACCCTCTGCGTTGAGCAGGCGGCAATCGGCGGCAAGGCTTCCTGACGGCTCGGCAGCGGTTTTTGAATAAAATCCGCAAAAGGGATCGGAACAGCCTGTAAAGTTTCATACAGAGAATCTGCAATCCCTTTTGCATGGCGGCAGTGTCGTGCAAAGGGGGTTTTTAAAGCAAAAGAGTCTGCTTTTGAAATTTATTTACGTAATCAGAAACAGTTTTTTAAAATATATTGAATTTGGGTGCAATATTTTGCGGTTGCCGTGCATTAACATGGCGAAAGGAAGGAAAGGAGAAACAAAATGCTGATATTAAGTGCAATTAATCCGGAACAGGCACTTTCCGACGATGAAGCGGAGCTTATGGAACTTGACCTTGCCGCTGTTGCAGCAGGCAGCACGGAAGCGTTGGAACGACTCTATAACACGGCTAAAGCGGCGGTATACAGCTATTCTCTTTCCGTTTTGAGGAACGTTCAGGATGCGGAGGATGTTCTGCACGACTGCTTTGTGAACATCTTCACCGCTGCGGCAGGTTACAGGCCGCACGGCAAACCCATGGCATGGATAATCACCATTGCTAAGAACCTCTGCTTTGCAAGGCTGCGGCAGCACAATCGGCAGGAACAGCTTCCCGATGAGGACTGGAGCGAGATGCTGGCGGACAATGCCGGGCTTTCAAATGAGGACAGGCTCGTTTTGCGGGAATGCCTCGGCAGGCTTTCCGAAGAGGAGAACAGGATCGTTGTTCTTCACGCCGTGGCAGGGTTCAAGCACAGGGAGATTGCTTCCGTTACGGGAATGCCGCTTGCAACCGTTCTTTCAAAATATCGCAGGGCAATCGCGAAGCTCCGCGAAAACCTTCAATAACAAAGGAGAGAAACAACCATGAAACACAACGAACAGGAAATCAAGGCGATGGTCAAAAAGGCATATTCGGCGGCAACCCCCGATGTGCTTGAGTCCGTACTCTCCGACTGCAAAAAACTGAAAGGAAGAGTCACACCCATGAAAAAGAAAAACTATCTCAAAAGCATCATTGCGGCGGCGGCCGCGGTAGTGTTCGTGCTTGCAGGCGTTATCGGCTTCGGCACATATCAAAAGGCAAACAAAGTCGTTTCAACCGTTGCACTGGACGTGAACCCCGGCATTGAGATCACAGTCAATGCAAAAGAAAAGGTGCTTGACGTTAAAGCGATGAACGATGACGCAAAAAAAGTTATCGGCGACATGAACTTTAAAGGCAGCGATCTGGATGTTGCCGTGAACGCGCTTATCGGCTCGATGCTGCGCTGCGGCTATCTGAGCGAAATCACAAACTCCATCCTTGTCAGCGTTGACAGCAGCGATGCGGCACAGGGCGAAGCCCTTCAAAAGCGAATTGCGGCTGAAATCGAGGCGATTCTGAATCAGAACGGCGGCGGTTCGGTTCTGAGCCAGACCGTGAGCCACGATGCAGAGCTTGAGCAGCTTGCGGCGGAATACGGAATCACCCTCGGCAAAGCGAAACTGATTCAGCAGATCACGAGCGCAAGCCCGCTGTATACCTTTGAATCCCTTGTTTCCCTTTCCATCAACGACCTGAACCTGCTTATGAACTCCGGCAAACTTAACCTTGGCGGAATTGACCGCAGCGGCACTCCCGCAAGCGGCGCATATATCGGCGAAGAAGCGGCAAAGCGCATTGCATTCGAACATGCGGGCGTTGCCGAAAGCGAAATCACAGGGTATGAGTGCGAAATGGACTATGAGCACGGCAGAATGGTTTACGATATTGAGTTCAGCGGCAGCGACAGCACGAACGGCGGTTATATCGAATATGACTACCATATCGATGCCGAAAACGGTGAGATTCTGAAGTATGACTTTGAACACGATGATGACCATCATGCAACCCCCGCGCCCGGCAGCGAATACATCACAAGTGAAGAGGCGATCGCATTCGCTCTTGAGCGTGCAGGTCTTGCACGCAATCAGGTAACGAACCTGAAAGTTGAATTTGAAACCGAACACGGCATTGCGTTGTACGAAGTTGAATTCGATGCAAACGGCTACGAATACGAAATCGAAGTTAATGCAGCGGACGGCAGCATACTGAAGTTTGACAGGGATTATGACGATGACCACAACCACGGCGGTCATCACGAAAACCCCACGGCAGCACCCACTCAGGCTCCCTCCGAAAGCTATATCGGCACGGAGCGCGCAAAGCAGATCGCTTTCAACCGTGCAGGCGTTTCCGCAAGCCAGGTAAAGAACCTCAAGGTTGAGCTCGATACGGACGACGGCAGGGTGATTTACGAAATTGAGTTCGATGCGAACGGCTATGAATACGATGTTGATGTTGACGCAGTGAACGGCAATGTTGTTGACTTTGACAAGGATGCGATTGATGACGATGACGACGAACCCAAGCCCACTCCCGCACCCGCAGGCGATTATATCGGCGCGGAGCGTGCAAAGAAGATCGCTTTCAACCGTGCAGGCATTTCCGCAAGCCAAGCCGAAGAGCTTGAAGTTGAGCTTGAGCGAGAGGACGGCAGGATGGTTTATACCGTTGAGTTCAAGGCCGGCGGTTATGAGTATGAAGTTGAAATCGATGCGCTGACCGGTGAAATTCTTGACTATGACGTTGAAAGGGACTGATGCGGCAGGTTTTCGGATTAACGGAGCGGGAAGAATGACCCGAGCCGAAGCAACAAAACAATAAGGATGCGTCAGTATGGAACGGCAAAGGCTGCCGAAGCGGCCGATGCCGTTCCGTTTTTTGATGCAAATGCTCCGATGTGAATGCTCCGAATGATTATATGCGGTCAAATGCGGGGCACAATCACTTGAAAATAAACAAAGGCGGCGGAACGCTGTATAAAGAGAACGCTCCGCCGCCGGACAGTATTCAATTTTGATAAGTCAGAAACCGAACCCTCGCTGCACGGCAGGTGTTCAGCCGACGTAAAGCTTATCTGTCGGGTTCAATAAGGCCGAAGTTGCCGTCTTTTCTTGCATAAATGACGTTGATGCGATCGGTTTCGGCGTTGGTGAAAACGAAGAAGCTGTGTCCGAGAAGTTCAAGCTGAAGCATGGCCTCTTCAACACTCATGGGTTTCATGCTGAACCTTTTCACGCGGACAATATGCGGACCCTCGTCCTCATCGTCGTAATCATCGTATTCGGGGGAAGCGTCGTCATAGCGGAGAGATTTCTCAAGCCGCGTTTTGTGGCGGTGAATCTGCTTTTCAAGCTTTGCAATAACGTTGTCGATAGATGCATACATATCGCCGGTGGATTCTTCGCCGCGAATGATGCCGCCCTGATAGGGAATGGTAACCTCAACAATGTGACGGTTTTTCTCAACGGCCATGGTGATAAGAACCTCGGTATCCTCGGGAAAATAACGTTCGAGCTTTGCGATTTTTTTAAGAGCCAAATCACGCAGATATTCGGAAACCTCAATGTTTTTGCCTGTAATCGTGACCTTCATGGTAATGTACCTTCCTTTCAACGGATGCTGCCGCATACGCTGCAAAATGCTGCAATGTTTCTGCGGCTGCACACTCTTTTCTTGGGAATGCGTCGAACGAGTTGATTTTCGGGAAAAGAATTCGGGTTCGGGTTTGTTCGTGCCGTTTCCCTCGTTGACCTTCTCCTGAAAAGCAACCCTTACTCGGCATTTCCTTAGGTGCAGATATATTATACAGGAAGAATGCGAATTTGTACAGTACTTTTTTTGTATCTTTTGGCAAAAAAATGTGAATTATTCGGCTCATTCTCCGCAAAGCCGCAAAAATGGGAGGAAAAACGCCTGCCGGACTGCAAAAATCTTAATACGGACATTTTTTTGAAATTGCCCATATACGCTGCTGCGTCACAATGCGATTGCTGTATATGAAACCTGCGGATAAGGACCGGTCACGGAAGCAGGCAAACCGAACATAATATATCAAATTAAATAAATTTTTTACGTCCGTCCTGTGTTGACTTTGATGCCTTGTGCAGTTATAATAAAGTTAGTATGGGTCTTGCCGAAAAAGAAAACAAAGGTCTGTTAATTTAATGAAATTTCGCGTTAAAAGCACATTGAAATACTCCGTACAGAGAATGACTCCGACTAAGGCTGTTCGAATTGCGCTGCTTGTGATAAGCGATGCGCTGATACTTAATATTGCTTCTTTTTTGGCACTTTGGGTCAGGTTTGAATTCCATTTCGAACAGCTTGTCCGTGAGACGGAATATTTAAACAATATCCTCCGTTTCGCACCGTATTACACGGCGTTCGGACTCATTGTTTTTGCATTGTTCAAGCTTTACACAAGCCTTTGGCAGTTTGCTTCAATAGATGAATTTTTAAAAATAATCCTTGCGTGTTTTATTGTTGATGCCGGCGGCTATGCGGGAATGCATTTGATGCATCTCGGCATTCCGCGCAGTCATCCCGTGCTGAACGGAATATTCCTTGTAATAATGATAACCGGCGTGCGTTTTTCATACAGATTTATGCGCCAATACAGGCGGGCAAACAACAGCTGCAGGCGGACGATGATAATCGGCGCGGGGCAGGCAGCGACGGTTGCCCTGCGGGAGTTCCGCGCAAGCACACATTCCGAAAACAAAGTCGTTTGCCTTATCGACGATGACAAGTCAAAATGGGGACAATATCTTCTCGGCGTTAAAGTCGTCGGCGGGCGCGGCGACATTCTCGGCGCTGTCAAAAAATACGATATTGACGAGATTATTATGGCAATGCCGTCGGCAAGCATCCGTATGCGCAGCGAAATTCTGGATATCTGCAAGGACACCCCGTGCAGGCTTAAAACGCTTCCGGGTATTTTTCAGCTTGCGAACGGCGAGGTCAGCATCAATAAAATCCGCAATGTTGAAATTGAGGATCTTCTCGGGCGCGAGCAGGTTCGCGTTGACCTTACCGATATTTGCGGCTATGTCGGAGGCAGAGTGGTCCTTGTTACGGGCGGAGGCGGCTCAATCGGAAGCGAATTGTGCAGGCAGCTTGCTGCACATAATCCCAAAATGTTAATTATTTTTGATATTTACGAGAACAATGCGTACGATATTCAACAGGAGCTGCGTGCGGCGCATCCTGAGCTTGAGCTGATTGTTCTTATAGGTTCGGTTCGCGATAAACAGCGTGTCCGAGATATTTTTTCAAAATATCGTCCGGAGCTTGTTTTTCATGCAGCGGCGCACAAACACGTTCCTTTGATGGAAACAAGTCCGAATGAAGCTGTTAAAAACAATGTTTTCGGCACGCTGAATGTTGCGCTTGCGGCAGATGAATTCGGAGCGCGCCGAATGCTGCTTATCAGCACCGACAAGGCCGTTCGTCCGACGAATGTGATGGGCGCAAGCAAACGCATATGCGAAATGATAATTCAGAATATCAATAACCATTCAAAAACGGAGTATGTTGCCGTTCGCTTCGGCAATGTTCTCGGCTCGAACGGTTCGGTGATTCCGCTCTTCAAAAAGCAGATTGAAAAAGGCGGACCCGTCACGGTCACGCACCGCGACATAATTCGCTATTTTATGACGATTCCTGAAGCGGTCGCGCTTGTTCTTCAGGCGGGCGCATACGCAAAGGGCGGAGAGATTTTTGTTCTTGACATGGGAAAACCCGTGCGCATTGACGATCTTGCACGGAACATGATACGCCTTTCCGGCTTTGAGCCGGAGCGCGATATTCAAATTGTCTACACCGGCCTGCGCCCGGGTGAAAAGCTTTACGAGGAACTGCTTTTGGATGAAGAGGGCATCAAAAAGACTGACAATGCACTTATATATATTGCAAAACCGATAGTGTTTGACGAGGAGGCTTTTGCCGAGGGCATGAAACGCCTGCGTGAAGCCTGCAATGCGGAAAACACGGGGAATGCGGCGGACATCCGCGTCATTGTGAAGTCAATTGTGCCGGAGTATCGCGAAAACAAAATGTATTGATAAAAACGCGGAATCGGAACAAAATTGAGCAATAACAAACAGAAACCCGAAAGTGTTAAATTCGGGTTTCTGTTTTCGACATTAAATTTCTGTTATGCAGGCAGTGTTTGATTTGAAAAGCTCAGCTTTTCAGCACCTTTTCGATATAGGAGCGGAGCATATCGCAGTCGCTCTTCTGCACGGTTCGGGTCGTTTTGCCGCGTGCGAGAAGCTGATTGCCGCCGCCTTTTCCGTTCATGATGCAATTGACGGCGGTGCAAAGTTCGCGCATGCTGAGCTTTATCGCCGCATCTTCCGTGCATGCCATGCAGTAATCGGTTCCGCCGGCATTCGGCGCAAACAAAAGTGAAACGCAGGGCACGGTGCTGTCTTTTTTACAAAGCTCGTCCGCCGTGAGCTTTAAATCGTTGGCGGTTGAGCCGTCCATAACGGAGCATACCACGGCGATGCCTTTTATGCGTTCCGCCGTTGAAAGCAGACTGACGCTCTCGGCAGAGGCAAGACGGCGGCTTTTTTCGCGCAGCTCGCTTTTTGAAGATGCAAGCTCGTCTGCCTGTTTGCGAATTGCGGCGGGCAATTCCTCGCGGGAGGTTGAATACTGCTTTGCAAGCGCGGAAACGATGTTTTGAACCGTGCGCACTGCTGCGGTCGCTCTGCCTCCGCAAACGAACCAAAGCCGCGTTCCTCCCTTGTAATGCTGAGCATCGGTGAACAGAATCGTTCCGACACCGCCCGTTGCCGCAAGATGCGTGCCGCAGCAGGTACAGGAATCGATTTTTCCGTTGTCGATATAAACAATTCGTACGGCTTTTGCGGGCGGCACGGGTTCGCAAATGTTATTTTGGGGTTTGTCGGATTTTTTATTCTTATCGTTTCCGACAGCTTTATCGGATTTTTTCCGCAGAGTGCGTGTTGACGCATCCTCCGGAGTCGTAACTTCCGTATGCACCGACAGATTTGCACGCACGGCAGCATTTGCAGCACGCTCAAGCTCCTCAAGCTGAGCCTGCTCAAGAGGAATATCGAAATCTATCGTGCAGTAATCCGCTGCCATGTGAAAACCAACGTTCACCGCACCGAACAGCTTGTTCGCAAGCCCGGAAACAATATGTTCTCCGGTGTGCTGCTGAGCATGGTCAAGGCGGGTGTCAACGTCAAGTATTACACGAACGATTGTTCCCGCAGGAATTTCAGCATCACAAAAATGAACAACGCTTCCGTTTTCGGTGTGGGCATCGGAAATGCGAACGGTCTGCTCCGCTGCGGAGTTGTCGGGCCTGAAAACAATCGAACCCCTGTCGGCAGGCTGCCCGCCGCCTTCGGGATAAATCATTGTTCTGTCAAGTATGATTTTGTACGCGCCGCTGCGCTCATCTTTTTCACAGGAGAGCACCGCCGCACCGCATTCGGTGATAATGGGAATCGAGTAATAAAGCAGTTCGGTCATTTTGAGTCACTTCCTTTAAGTTGGTAATATATAAAAATACTGTTAATAAAAATATATTTATTTTCGGTTCTGTTCCTTAAAAAAACGATGCCGCAATCGTGCAGCCGAACCGAAAAGGCGCAGAAGAGCGGGACGCAGCGGGAACAGAAGCCGCCACAGCGCGGCGGGGATTCTGTATGCGGGGGAATTAAAATCAAGCTTGTGTCCGCCGCGTATGCGTGCTTCGGCAATGCCGAGGAGTTCGCCCGTTCGTTCGGATTCATCGGAATCGTTAAGACTGCTTGAATCATTCGGCTGTTCCGACTGCTTTGAAAGCGGAATAAGCCGCAAAGGGTTCTGCGGAGAGGCAAAAGCATCAAACCCGCGGTTGCCGTCGCCGGCGGTCACAACACGATTTCCCTCAATGCGCATTACACGGTGCAAAATGTATTTGCCGGAAATGCAGAAAAGGATGATGTCCCCGCGTTTCGGTTTTTCAATCGTCACGGAGGAGCAGGGGCGTATGCAAACGGAATCCCTTCCCGCGCGGAAAAGCGGGAACATGCTGTTCCCCGTCACACGAAAACACACAGTTCGCCCTGCAAGAAGCTTTTTTCGCACAATTGAAAAAAACTCGGCGGCGGGCAGAATTTTCGGCACGGGTTGCTGAACGGAATCTGTCGGGTATTGTTGATGCTGCGAATCCATTCTGCTGTCTCCTTTTGCTGTTTGCGCAGGATGTATGCAAAAAACTGCAAAGCTGCGCCGTACAGCAAAGCATATAGCAAAAACATTTGGTTATCAAGGCAGGCACTGTAATTTTTGTGTCAAAAACCCGCCGCAGTGTTAAACTGCGGCGGGCATGACGGAACTAAGTTCGATATTCGCCGAACGCGAATGGATTATTTTGCAGGTTCGGTATCAGCGTTATTGCCGCCGAACCACTTTGAAAACAGGTCACGGAGGAACTGCGCAACATCTTTGAAGAAATTGCCGATGTCTTCAAGGGTTTGCTTTGCGCCCTCGGTGAATTTCTTCCAACCGGTTGCTTTGCGCGTTGCATCGGCAAGGCCGTAGGCGCGTGCGCGCAGCTGTTCAACGTCGAGACCCTCAAGCGTTCTTGCAAGGGTCAGAATCTGGCTGATTTCGGTTTCGGTAAGCGAAACATCGTTGTCGTCGGCAATTTCACGAATTTTCTGCTTGACTTCATCATCGGTCATCTTCTGAGTTTCGTCAAGAATCTTTTTCAGCTCGTTAATCACTTCGGTCGCTTCATCGGAGCCGATCATTTCGGCAAGCTGACCGGTTGCAATAAGCTCATCAACGCCCGCCATTTTTGCGTATTCGCTGAGGATGTTGCCGGTGAGGCTTTCATATGCTTTGTAGACGCCTGTCAATGCTGCCGTGCCGCTGACAACGCGGGGGGAAGCAACAATAATTTTTGCGTCCGTGATGCCGACGGTGGTAAGGACGTTGCGGTACATTTCCTCGGTGCAGTAGTCAATATTGTAAGTCTTGATGTCAAGACCGCTGCCCGCGGGCATTGCGCAGATGTAGATGCTGGAGATGGAACGCTGCCCGATTTGTCCGGAAGGAATCTTACCTTCAAAATAGAGGCGTTCTTCAGCGTTGGTAACGGTCAGGATGCGGTTTTCGTCAACTTCACCCTGAATGCCGAACATGCCGATAACCTGGCTGCGTTGTTCATCGGTCAGATCCGCACCGAAAACAATGCGGTAGTCGCCGTCCTCCATTGCGAAAGCGGAATTTGCAGCACCGAAAATGCCGACAGTGAACAGCAGAGCAAGTACAAGGCTCAAGATGCGTTTTTTCATATTCTTTCTCCTTTCAAAAATAAAGCCTTTCGTGAATGCATCAAACGATTTCGGATCGCCGGCCGCCCGAAACGAGCACGGTTCCGACGCATCCGTATTGCACTCCGATAATACTATAACATAATATGCCCGCAATATCCAGTCATCCCGTGCGGAAAAAAGCGGCAAAATCGCCGTATTCACGGCTTTGTTGCAAAAATGTACAAAAAAAGTATACATTTGACCTGCAAAACGCGGCGGCGGACGGATTTTGACCGCGAAACAACTCACGATTCAAATATATTTATGAAAAATCAATCCGCTTACTGAAAAATACTGTATAATTAAGAATGTAATTGCCCGAACGCATTCGGACAGGGGTACAGTCGGGCAAAAAACTGATAACGACTTATACATCAGGAGGACTCCAATGGAGAAGAACAGCGGCTTCGCAACGAAGCAGATACATACAGGCAAAATCGAAATTCCCGGCATTGCGCCGCTTGCAACGCCTATTTTCCAAACCTCGACTTTTGAATTTGAAACCACGGCTCAGGGCGCACACCGCTTTGCGGGTGAGGAAGCGGGCTATATCTACACCCGTCTCGGCAATCCCAACACGACAAAAATCGGCGAAAAGCTTGCTGCTCTTGAACATGCCGAAGCGGGCATGGCAATGGCAAGCGGCATGGGCGCGGTAACAACCGTTATGTGGACCGTGCTCCATGCGGGCGACCATCTGCTTGCGGATGACGCGCTTTACGGCTGCACTTTCTCCTTCTTTACCCATGGACTGACCCGCTACGGCGTTGAAGTCACCCTTGTTGATTTCGAGGATCTCGATGCCGTTCGCGCTGCGATTCGTCCCAACACAAAGGCTTTCTATTTTGAAACGCCCACGAACCCGAACCTCAAGCTCATTGACATTGCCGCAATCTCCAAGATCGCGCATGAGAATTGCCCCGATGCAAAGGTTATTGTTGACAACACGTTTGCAACACCTTACCTCCAGCGTCCCCTCGATCTCGGTGCGGATGTTGTTATCCACAGCGCAACCAAGTATCTTAACGGTCACGGCGATGTTATTGCGGGCATGGCGGCAGGCACAAAGGAATTCATCGATGAGTGCAACCTGTTCGGCCTTAAGGATATGACCGGTGCGGTTCTCGGGCCGTTTGAAGCTTTCCTTATCGACCGCGGTCTCAAAACTCTTGATATCCGCGTTAAAAAGCATTGCGAGAACGCGATGCGGGTTGCGACCTTCCTTGAAGGCCATCCCATGGTAAAGCGCGTTATCTACCCCGGCCTTGAGAGTCATCCCCGTCACGAGCTTGCAAAGAAGCAGATGCACGGCGGCTTCGGCGGCATTATCACCTTTGAGCTGAACGCAACCCGTGAGCAGAGTGCGGAATTTGTAAATTCCCTCAAGCTCTGCACCATTGCAGTCAGCCTCGGCGATGCCGAAACCCTCATTGAGCACCCTGCAACCATGACCCACAGCACCTACACTCCCGAGGCTCTTGAGCAGGCAGGCATCGGCGAAAGTATGCTGCGCCTCAGTGTCGGCCTTGAGGATGCGGAGGATATTATTGCGGATCTTAAAGCGGGTCTTGACAACCTTCAGAAATAAGCTGTCGCTTTTGTCTGATTAAATCCGAAAGCACATGCACCCCGCCCGGGCGGAGGGATTCCGCCGGGGTTCGGGGTGCTTTTTTGTGCGCATACGGCAGATGAAGGGCGTTGTTCAAAAAAATTTCGGCCGAGAGCAAAATGTTTACAGTTTCGTAACAAATTCCCGATGAAAATGTGCTATCATTATTGTCGAAGGGAATGAACCCGCGGAAACGGCGGAGGGAAGCATGGTGAAAAAAGTGATGAAATCGAACGAAAAAAGAGCCGTTAAGGCTGAAAATGCCGAACGCAGGCACCGCAATTTGATTCTTGCGGCTGTTGCGCTCACGGCGGCTGTTGCAATTGTGTCACTCGTTCTTTTCATAAGGACGGCATCGCAGCTCAAACGCGGCACAAACGAAGAAGAAAGGACGGATATTCCCGTGCTCATCGGGAATATTAACAGTGACGGCGGGGCGGAGCAGCTTTACGGCGGCGAACCCTGTGCAGTTCGGCAGAACCTTCCGAAAGAACCGGCTCTGCTTGCACGGAACAGTTACTGAATACTGAGCAATAATCGGATGTCAACCCCTTGCAAACGCCGTACAGCGGGCGAAAGCCCGTGAATACGGCGTTTTCCGGCAAAAGCGAGGATGATAAAAAATATATTGCATCCGTCCTTGCGGCTCATGCGGTAAATATGTTGCGGAAAAGCTTTGAATATGCTATAATTCGGAGCGAAAATTGAATATGCCTTATCAAGAGTGGCAGAGGGAACGGCCCGGTGAAGCCACGGCAACCTGTTTAATGCGAAAGCTTTTCACAAGGTGCCAAATCCGACGGCATTGCCCGGCGCAAACTTTTTTGTTGAGCTGCGGCTGCCGGGAGATGAGAGCGCAAAGTTAAAAAGGGTTTCCGTGCGATGTTCCGACAGGGTTCATCGCATTTTGTTTTTCTTTTGCAAAGGCATGGAAAGGATAAAATATGAACAATAACGAAGTACAGAAGCGGCTGTTTACATCAGAATCCGTAACAGAGGGGCATCCGGACAAGGTCTGCGACAATATCGCGGACGCCGTGCTTGATGCAATGCTGCGCAATGACCCGAATTCGCGCGTTGCCTGCGAATGCTGCGCAACAACGGGCATGGTAATGGTAATGGGCGAAGTTACCACAAACTGCTATATAGACATTCCGAAGCTCGTTCGCGATGTTGTGCTTGAAATCGGCTATGACAAGCCCGAATACGGCTTTGACGGCCATACCCTTGCGGTTATCAGCGCAATAAACGGACAATCCCCCGATATTGCAATGGGTGTTGACAAGAGCTTTGAAGCAAAACACGGCGACACCGACTCCTATGACATCGGTGCGGGCGATCAGGGAATGATGTTCGGATATGCCTGCGATGAAACTCCCGAATGTATGCCGCTGTCCATCAGCCTTGCGCACAAGCTGACCCGCCGCCTGACGGAAGTTCGCAAGAGCCGTCATCTCGGCTATCTCCGTCCGGACGGCAAGAGCCAAGTCACCGTTGAATACGACGAAAACGGCAAGCCTGTCCGCATTGACACAATAGTCATTTCCACACAGCACGATCCGGATATCGACATGGAGCATCTGCGCCGTGACGTTATCGAAAACGTCATTTGTCCCGTTATTCCCGCAGAGCTTGTTGATGCGGAGACAAGAATTTTTGTAAACCCGACGGGAAGGTTCGTTATCGGCGGACCGCAGGGCGATTCCGGTCTTACCGGCAGAAAGATAATCGTTGATACCTACGGCGGCGTCGGAAGACACGGCGGCGGCAGCTTCTCCGGAAAGGATCCCACAAAGGTTGACAGGTCCGCTGCCTATGCGGCACGTTATGCGGCAAAGAATATCGTTGCACAGGGCTATGCAAAACGCTGCGAAATTCAGCTTGCCTATGCTATCGGCGTTGCAAAACCCGTCTCCGTCCGTGTTGACACTTTCGGAACGGGAACAATGCCCGATGCAGAGCTTGAAAAGATGCTGCTTGCAAGTTTCGATTTCCGTCCCGCCGCAATCATTGAAAAGCTTGACCTTCGCCGCCCGATTTACAAAAAGACTGCGGCATACGGTCATTTCGGAAGGGATGACGCCGATTTCCCGTGGGAAAAGGTTGATTTGCAGTTTGTGAAATGAGTTTGCACAAAGCAATTGCTGCCGGTTTTGCAGCGAGTTTTGCAGAGAAATGAACGCTGAGTATTGCGCCGGTTCAGTGCCGTGGTATTCTTTTTAACCGAAATTGAAATGAAAAGGGATTGCCGCAGAGTTTGTGCGGCGATCCCTTTTTTGATGCGATATATAAATGTGAAAAAAGATTTATATCAAAAAATTTACAGTTCCTGAAAATACGACACGATCCGTCCCAAAGTATCATCGCTGATTTCATCGGGAACCAGAATCCCTTCCTCGATATAACGCTTCGCGCCGGAAGAGGCATTGACGATTTCGGCGAATTCCTCGCTTGCCGTATATTGGCTGACTGCCGCAAGATACATTGTTGTTGAAACGCTGTAAGGGCTGTTTTCATCGTTTACAATTTTGTTGATTTTTTGCGCACAGGCGGCCGCAAGCTCCTTGGCCTGTTTTGCCGTCAGGCTGTTTAGAATCTCCGGCATGCAAAGCATGGCTTCAAGATAGCAGAGCCTGATGCAGCCGACGCTGTCGCGTGCTTTCTGCTCGTCAAGGTCATAAAGTTTATATAGCCTTATAAGGCTTTCGGCAGCGTCCGGCCGGGTCATCAGCTCGCGTATGCCGTTATAGTCGCTGCGTACGTTCTCCATACCGTCCTGCATTGTGTCAAAAAGCATAAAATCAATAAACAGGTTATAGTTCATGCAATAAAGCACAAGCTCGTCGGTTGAAACGGTTTCGAGAATGTCCGCCGGAATCTGGGAAACTTCGCGCATCTGCACGGCGTCCTCAAGTGCGTCCCACTGCTCCGGAGTATCGTCCGGATTTATGCTCGAAACGTATTTTTTTTCATCGGTTTTTTTATTAAGGTATCCTTCGGGAACGGGAAACCAAAATTCGGAGGAATCGTTGTCCTCATCCTTGGCAGGTTCATCCTGCGGGTCGGAATGCCGAGTTTCGTATTCGACATAATGCTTCCGCGCATTGCGCCCGATTGCCGCATAACTCTTTTTTGGCAGTGCCAAGGCAAGAGTGAATGCTGCTGCTGCCAGTATGCATATGCATACAATGATCGCTCTTCTCTTTTTCATTTGAATAAATCCTTTCCGTGTCGACAATATCGCGTCTGACAACTGCTTTTAAATAATAACAGATTATTTTTTAGACGTCAAGTCTGGAACCTAACAATATATATACAATAAACGCAATCAGGTAAATGCATCGGCAGGACTCCGGGAATCGGTTTTAAACGGATCGTGCGAAAAAAGGCCGCAGGTTTGAGCCTTTTTTCGCACAATCTATCGGGGAAGCTTCGGTTAAAGGTTGTTTATCAGAGCGCTTTATTCACTTGTGATTGAGTTCACAACTTCGGACATCTTTCCGAAATCGAAAGATTGAACGATCTCCACAGCTTCACTGCGTGAATTGTAAACGGTCAAAATTTCAACAAGGAAACCGTCAATATCCGCCCAGAACGTAACGGCATCATCGGAAACATCCGTATCGTTAACAATATAGAGTCTGCGTATTTTGTCCGAACCGGTCGGAATTATTTGCGTAACGTCCTTTGACTTGATTTTGCCGTTGAGCAGTGTTTCCGAATCGGCGGAAAGCCCCTCAAAAATCGTGAAGTAACCGTGCCCTTTATCAAAGAGGTACACAAGGGTAAAACGCCCGAATGTGGGGTAATAATCCATGTAATGCGGTTTATACTTCGGGTGGGTCGGGAAGGGAATCCTGTCAAAGCGTTCCAACAGATCGGACAGCTCCGCCTTGTTGCGGACGCCGCAGCAGCGGCGGATTCCACGCTCTTCAATGTAGCTTGCAACCTTGCTCTCATCCAGCTTCACGGATGAAAAAAATGCCTGCATTTCTTCAACACTGCGGAACTCAATGCTGTCGGGGGGAACTTGATGACCGGCTTGCCATTCGGTCGGTTGTGCGGTCGGTTGTGCGGTCGGTGTCGTTTCCGTTTTGTGAACGGAAGAACATGCAAGCGCCGAACAGATGCATACAACAAGTATTGCTGCGATGAAAAGATAATGTTTTTTCATAGTTATATTCCATTCGATTAATGATAGTGTGTGTCGTCGTCGGGGGTGTCATTTCAAACGGCTGCGCTCGGAGAAGAAGTTTCACGGGGACAATATGCCGAACATTGTTCCGTGACGTCCGAACCGGTGAAATGATTTCCGCTGTCGTTTGACTGCGGAAGCCTGCTTGGCGGAGAATGCATCGCCTCCCTCAAATGTGATGACTATATTATACCGTATTACCTATCGTTGTCAAGATAAAAAATCATTTATTCTTTACGTCGAAACACAAACAAAAACAGCCTCCGCAAGTGCATAAAATTTGCGGAAGCTGTTGATTTGTTGCGTTTTAGTTGAAAGCGGAAACGCCTGCGGAACGAGTGTTCCGTGAAAACGCCGTGGGAATATATTTGCAGAAAACATACGCATTATGCAAACATAAACCGTTCGGAGCTTTCGGTTTATTCGCCGAGGGCATCCTCCCAACGGGGAGTGTTCCAGCCGGTTGTGTCGAAGTATCGGCGAATCTTATCGCTCATGTATCGGAGCTTTGCGTAAAGGTGCGGATATTCCGAAAGCTCACTGCCGAAGAAACCCGTCATTGCATATTCCATGATTCGGGCGCGATCCTCGCGTTCATTGGTTTTTGCATAACCGTCGATGAAATAGCAGTCCTTGGGTTTTGTCGAGCCGAAATAAGTGTAATCACCCTCGTTCAGAATGCTTTCGGCAGGATCAAAGATGTATTGGAAGCCGTCGGGGTTCAGCTCGGCCCATTGGACAACATCGAATTCGCCGTAGTTGATGCTTGTGATATGATCCTCCGTTGCGTGCCAGATCTCGTGGCAATAGGTGCCGACAAGCCCTTCGGAGAAAATGTCTACATAAATATTATGCCACAAAGAGTTTTGCACGCTGTAGCCGATCATGTTGAAATTGCTTTCAAACCCGCCGACAAGCATTATGCGTATGCCGCCGTCACCGAATTCCGAACGGAACTGCGGGAAAAAGCCCTCCGGATAGAGCGAAAGAGCTTCTTCGAGAGAATCGAGTGCCGCGTTTATTGATGCGGCTTCGTCTGCAAGATCCATTTGATCGGTTGTGGTCGTCGGGTACTCGGCAAAAGTACATGCGGGCAGACACTGGGAGGAGAGCAGGATGCGCACCCCGTATTTTTCGGAAATTTCATCCGCACGGCTGCGCACTCCCTGAAGATTTTCGGGGAGGCTGCTGCCGTTCACAGCGGACCAATAATCCTCGGCAATGTATTCGTTGACGGTGAGCATGGATTCAGCCGGTTCGGTGCCGTCAATAACGGAATAATCAAGCACGGACGGAGAAATCAGGTTAAATTCAAATTGTGATTCAACGTAACTCACCGCTATGATTCCGCCGATGTTCGGCATGAAGCACTGCGCAAGAAGCTCATGCTCGATGCCGTATTGGGTAAGGTCGCAGCACTCAAGCGCGCTGCCGAGCCTGAACAAAGCGGGGGAATTTCCGGATGTTACGATGCAGTCCGAATACGGAACGGGGTAAAGCTCGGTTTCGCCGCCGGGCAGCAGGGAGGCATCCGCAAAAACAAAGCTGCCGTCGGCGGAATATGTAACATCGTATCCGCCGGCATCGGTGTTGTATTTAAAGAAATAAACATCCGAATCCTCGGTGAAATGCGGAATGAACGAGTCGGAGGAAATCATTGAGAACGAATTTGAACCAAGGTCGAGCAGCGCCGTTCCGCAAAGCATTGTGTCCGGGGAGAGAAAAGCATCCAAGAACAGTTTGTCCTCGGTCGGGTGTATATCAACAAGCGAGTTGAACCGCAGGTTGAATGCGGCTTCCACGGGGGAGACTTTGCCGGTTTCGATATTCATGCTGCACAGCACGGAATCCTTAAGAAAATAGTATTCTGTCAAATCATGCGAAAACTGACCGTAAATCGTTTCAACATCGAAACGTTTCTTTTGATTCAAATCGGAATCGAAAAGGATCCACTCGTTTTCGTCGGCGTTGAATGCGGCAAAGGTGTCGTCCGGAAAGATTTCGTCCGAAACGGACCAGTTTCCGTCAATCGTTACGGACTTTATGACACTGTCCGAAACAATATCGACGGTTGTGAACATTGTTTTTTTGCTTTCGTAATCACTTTGGCAGGCAAGTGCGCCGCTTTGTCCGAACGGATGCAGCACGGGAAGCAGGGATGTATCAAAGCTTGTGAGTTTGCGCACAGGTTCGGGTACGGGTGTTGCCGTCGGTACCTCTGTCGGTGCGGGTGTTGCCGATGCGGGTGCGGGTGTTTGCTGCGAGTCACTGCCGGAATTGCAGCCGAGGCAGAAAACACATGCCGCAAACAACAGCGCAAGCAAAGCGAACAGCGCGTGATTGCGATAGCTTGATAATGAAGTTTTTTTCATGGCGGTAAACGCCTCCTTAATTATTAATCTGCCGAAAGAGCGCGTATGCTCAATCGGCATACTGCCGAATTTTGAAAAGTTCCGTTCAATTCGCAGTCAACACCGAACACGGCCTGCGGAAGTATTTGAATTCGCTGCCGCATGTGGAAACAACGACTTTGTTCTGCGTTGCGGAGCAATGCGCAATAAGCGGTTCACCGTTTTTCAGAAAGCCGACACAGATTCCGACATGGTTTCCGTCGCTTCCGGGGTATTTGTTGATGAACGCAAGATCGCCAATCCGAACATCGCTTTTTTTAATTTCAGCAGATTTATCCCACTGATTCCATGTGCCGACGCCGATTTTTTCAATCGTTTCGGTTTTGTCCGCGCCCAATTGAATATAACACCAAAGCACAAATCCGGAGCAGTCCAGTCCGTAAGGAATGGTTGTTCCGCTTGTGGAATGGCCGGGGCTTGTGACTTCGGCAGGTTTACCCCAACGGTCATCCCAACCGACGGTGTAACTCTTGCCGCCCCAAAAATAGTTGACCTTTCCGACAAGCATAAGCGCGGATTCCGCAAGGGTGCGCTGGGCTTCCGTTGAATACTCGCTGCGTGCCGACATTTGCTGAATCTCCGCATCGTCGAGTATGCGGTATTCTGTTCCGCGGCATGCAAAATAATATGTTGCTGCCGCAATAAGCATAATCAGCAGTGCAAAGCAGACAGCGCAAATGCGAATGCGACGCGAATTGTTTTTTTGCTGCATGGGTGGCCTCCTTAGCTGCGGCCGAAGCTTTCAGCCGGGTTTTACCGCAATAATAACATAATGCGGTGGCCGTTGCAAGCACACCGAAAAATAGATAATATACTTACTGAACGGAATTTGTTTTGCGCTTTTCCCGAATTGTGTTCGGGTGATAAAAAACTAAAGCGAATAATTCTTAAAGTGTACAATGGTCAGCTAATTTTTGACAAGATTGCCGGAAACTGAATTAAACAAAATGCGGAGGTTTCGCATTTTAGGAAGAAAAACGCCGATACTTCCGCAATCAGAAGTAATATGCTATAATAGACACAAGGCGATATACACAGGAATGCTCTGAACAGACAGGTTTTGCGGGGAAAGACTTTGGGTGAATGTTTTTTCGTGCAAAAAGCATTGAGCGGAGCTTCCGAAAAGGATTGGGGAAATTCGAAAATGATAAGTATTGCAATTTGCGACGATGAAGCTGTCTTTGCGGAGGCACTTCATGCTCTTGTCGACGCCGGAATGAAGGAAATTCTGTACGGCGAGAATTCGATGGACGAAAGAGAGCTTTCATATGAGATAACGGTATTTACGAACCCGTTGATGATGATTGACGCTTTAAAAACAAAGCGGTTCGATCTTGCTTTTTTGGATCTTCTCATGAATAAGGAAAGCGGGTTCGGTGTTGCGCAAGAGATCCGCAGAATGAGACTGAACACTGAAATTGCAATTGTTACTTCATACGGCGAAGCGAGGAACGATGCATTTCAATACAGGCCGATAGGCTATGTTGACAAACCGGCAACGATTGAAGAGGTAACAAGACTTCTGCGCCTCTATATCGATTTTTATTCCGATTGCAAGCGTTACATTTATGTCGGAAGAGCAAGCGAGGAACGCAGAATTGCGGTCAATGATGTTACTTATATCGAAGTTCGCGGACGCAGCATCAAAATCGAGATGTCAATCGAAGGCAGAAAAAACGAGATTAACACCACGGGTACGATTTCCGAATATGAAGAAAAACTTAAGAGCAGCGGATTTGTGCGCTGTTACAGGAGCATTCTCGTGAATCCGCACCATATAAAGGCATATAACGGAGTCAGCAAGGAGTTCAGTATGAGCACCGGAACGAGGCTGCCCGTATCCCGCAGCTATGCGGTGCAGGCCGTGACTGCATACAACAGGGCAAAGAACGGGGACGGAAGGCTATGAGTCCGACAGTGTTTTTTAAGCTATGCTGCGTTCCGGTGTCGGTGCTGAAGGCTTTCTTTGCGGACTACATGATGGCCTCGGTGCTTGAGCGCAGGTTTGTGAATAAAAAAAGGAATTGCTGCTTTACCCCCCAAGTGTTGGGTTATGCTGTCGTTTTATGTGCAAGGCTGCCGTTTGTTACGCATGAAAACACTGTATATGTATCGATTATCAAGTTGGCGGCATATCTTGTGGCAGTCATATTCATGTACAAGGGAAGGGTTACGCTGCGATTGCTGATGTATGCCATCCATATATTCACAATGTTTACCGGAGAGTTTCTGAGCATAAACATTTTGGGCGCGTTCGGATTACTGTATAACGGCTTTTTCGAAAACAACTTTTATCTGGGTATGCTCATGAGCGAATTGCTCTCTTCGTTCTGCGTTTTTGCTGTCGGCTTTGCTGTACGCAGGATCGGCAAGTTCCCGACCGAGGCTTCCTGCGAGACACAGTTCAGAGAAGTATCCGCGCTGCCGATTACCGTCTGCTTTGCGGTGGTTTTTTTCTGTCTGCTTCAGTACGGATTCATTTCGCCCGGTCCGGAAGTCGGCTGCATTTCGCTTACACTGATTTCTGCGCTGGCAGCAGGAATAATGCTGCAGCTGGATGCTTTTTCGAAAATGCTGAAAACGCAGCAGTATGCGGCTGATGCTGTGGCGGATGCGCAGCGAGCGCAGCTTGAACTTAAGAAGGTGAGGGCAGCGGTAAGCCACGGTGAAGCCGTACAACGACTTGAGCACGATATGAAGAATCTGCTGCTGCTTGTCCATATGCTTAACGAGCGGGGCGACAGTGGACGTATAGATGCAGTGATCGACAGAATTGAAACAGAAATAAAGGCCGAAGCGGACGGCGGCATTCAAGAAAAGGAACATGGCGCATGCATTCCGATTGAGAAATTTCGGACTTGCATCGGTTCTGCGGATTCGTGTGCGGAGGATATTCACCGCAGGAACGGAGAATTTGCTGCAAACAACGAAATGGAACTGCCCGTATCCCGCAAATATGCGGAGCAGGCCGTGACAGCAGACAACAGGGCGAAGAACGGGGGCGGAAATCTATGAGTTCGGTAACGTTTTATAAAATCTGCGAGCTTCTGCTGGTGGTCATATATGCATTCGGTGCGGATTATATGATGACATCCGTGCTTGGACGACGATTTGTCCCGAAAAGAAAGATTCCGTTCTTTAATTTTCAGCGGCTGGCATACATACTGACTCTTGTGACAACATTCCTGTTTTTGTCGCACGAGAACACGGCATACACAACCGTGTATAAGCTTGTTATGCAGTTTGCGATTGTCATATTCATGTATAAAGGAAAGTTCGCTCTGCGCGTTCTGATGGGTGCTGCTCATTTTTTCACGCTGTTCATAGGCGAGTTCCTGAGTCTGAACGCAATTTACGCACTCGGAATTCCGATTGAACGCTTATATGTCAAGTTCAGCTTTTGGGTTCTGATGTGTGATCTGCTTTCATCGATGCTTGTGTTTATCGTGGGCTTTGTTGCGCACAGAATAAGAGAATTCCCGACGAAAAGCCTTTCATCAAAACAGCTGCAAAAGCTTGCTGCGCTGCCGATAGCTGCCGGCGCGGCAGTGATCGTTTTCTGCATGCTTGAATACAGTTTAATTCCGCCGGGATTGCCGGTCGGCTGTGCTTCGCTTGTGCTCATTGCATCGCTTGCGGTCGGAATCACGTTCCAATTGGATATTTTTTCGGAGATGCTGAAAACGCAGCAGCATGCAAGAGCAGCAGCGGCATCCGCGCAGGAAGCGCAGTTCGAACTTGAAAAAGTGCAGGAAACGGTACGTCACGGCGAAGACGTGCGTCGACTTGAACACGACATGAAAAACCTGCTGCTGATGATACATATACTGAACGAACAGGGCGACGGCGAGCGAATCGATGCGATGCTCAATGACATTGAGTCGAAGATTAAGGTCGAAACGGACAGCAGCATTGCGGAATACGGACGAACAGTATGCATTCCGATTGAAAGATTTTCGTCATATATCGGTTCCGACACCGGCAAAAAGTCCGAGAATGCCGGCAATAACACCGACAGCACCAAAACGGAGGAAAATGTATGAACCTTTCAACAGTGCTCAGGATTATCGTTTCCTGTCTTTTAAACGCAGTTGCTGCATGGACGGTTGACTATTACGCAACCTCCTTGCTGAGCCGCAGAGATGTTTTCAAAACGGGACGCAAGTCGAAAATCTTTACGGTTCAATGGCTTGCATTCACGCTGATGCTGTGCGGGTTTGCGCTGCTTCCGTCGGGTCTGAACGAAGTCGGTAAGTTTTCCGTAATATGCGGTAAAGTTGTCTGCTGCATTGTTCTGTTTGAACTGCTGTATGAAGGCAGCTTCCTTAAAAAGCTGCTCATGGCGGTCAGTTACCTTGTTATCATGCTGGGCGGAGAGTTTATCATGTCCCGTGCATTTATTGCAGCGGGCTTGAATCCGTCGGAGTATCTCCATGCTCACGGTTTGGTTCAGCATGTTGTTTCCGTGTTCATTTCCATGCCGGTTGTTGCAGCGGGGCTTGCAATGCGCCGCGTTCCGAACATGTGGTTCGGAAGCATCACGGGTGTTCAGAAACTGAAGCTTTCTCTTCTGCCGATTTTGTCTGCGGTGCTGATGATACTGTTCCTGTTGATAGCATTCAAAGTCGTTCCTCTCGTGAGCACGGTTTCGGCATTGCTGATACCGTTCGCGCTGCTTACGATACTGAGCATCGGTTTTCAGTTCCGCCTCCTTTCGAATATTTCCGTTGCACAAAAACAAATGGCGGACAATGAAGAAGAGGCAAGGAAGGCACAGTTTGAATTGCAGCTGGGTGTTCAGCAGGCCGGCCATGCGGAGGATGTTCACCGCATTGAGCAGAATATGCGTGCAAACATCCGCAGACTGCGGAAGCTGAATGCCGAAGGAAAACGGGAGGAAATTAAAGAATTTATAGAAAAAATCACACATATAATGAAACAGAATCGTGTTGAAATCCCGTTTTCCGGCGTTAGTGTTATTGACGAAATCATGTGGGCGAAAATCGATGCCATGAAGAAAGCGGGCATTGAGTCGGACTATGAAACCGAAAAGCTCAACGCGGATTCGATTGCAATATCCGATGCGGAGCTTTGCGCACTGCTTGCAAACGCACTCGATAATGCGATTGAGGGTACGCAAAGGCTTTTGGACGGGGAACCCAAAAAGATCTTCGTTCGGATTCGACAGACGGAGTGTGCGCTTGAAATTACCGTGCGAAACCCCTGTGAGGCGAAGCAGACCGTTGCAGCGGCATTTATACAGAGCGCAAGGCGCGCTGCCGGAAGCCATGGCTACGGAATGGGCAACATGAAGCGAATCTGCCGCGAAAACGGCGGAGAGTTCCTCCCGAATGTTCAGAACGGGGAGTTTGAGGTTTTCATTTCGCTGCCGTTCGGGAAATAATCCGCAGGGGAGCATATACAGAATGAGAACGTGGAAAAATGACAGTTTTGCCGCTGCTGCGGGAAGGAAAATATAAAAATCCGCTGTTTGGTTCCGAAAGAAACCCCGGCATAAAACCCATAACGAACCGCATGGGCGGCGCAAGTTCGGATATATCCGCAAAATGCGCCGCCTGTATGTTGCGCTTTTATCAAAAAGATAGTAAAATAAACCTGAAAAGCATTGCCGATGCAATTCGGCATGAACCAAACAAAAAAAACGGAGGCATAATATGACCGTTAAAACTTTTGATGAACTCGTTGCCAAGGTTAAATCCGGCAAAAAATCAACAGTTGCACTCGTTTGCGCAAACGATGCACACGCACTTGAAGCCGTTATTCACGCAAGCGATCTTGTGGACGCCGTACTCGTTGTTGAAGCGGACAAGCTTGACGAGCTGAAGGCTCTTCTCGTTTCTCTCGGAAAGAATCCCGATGATTTTGCAATCGAAGTTGTTCCCGAGGGTATGCACCCCAGCGTATGCGCCGCAAAGCTCATTCATGCGGGCAAGGCTGATTTCCTCATGAAGGGCAAAATAATGACAGGCAATCTGCTCAAGGGCGTCCTTTCACCCGATGCGGATCTGCGCACCGGTTCACTCATGAGCCACGTCATGCTGTTTGAAGTTCCCGGTTACCACAAGCTCCTCGGCGTTACCGACGGAGGCATGTGCACCTATCCCGACCTTGAAAAGAAAGTCGGCATCGTTAAGAACGCCGTTCGGTTCTTCCATAAAATCGGCGTTGAGAAGCCCAATGTTGCTGCGCTTTGCGCAATCGAAACCATCAACCCCAAAATGCAGGAAACCGTTGACGGTGCAGAGCTTAAGCGCATGAGCCTTGCGGGCGAACTCGGCGAATGCTATGTTGAAGGTCCCATCAGCTACGACCTTGCAATGGTTCCCGAGCTTTCCGCCGTAAAGGGCTACACCGCCTGCCCCTGCTGCGGCGATTTCGACATTCTTCTCGTTCCCGAAATTGTTGTCGGCAACGTTCTCGGCAAGTGCCTGACCTATACCTGCGGCGGCAGAATGGCCGGCATCGTTATGGGCTGCAAGGTTCCCATCGTGCTCACCAGCCGCGGTTCCAGTGCGGAAGAGAAGTATTACTCCCTCGCAATGGGCGCGGGGTTTGTCGGCTGAGATTCGGTAATCGCTTACCTTACGGAAACATCTATGGAGAACAAAAAAGCTGAAAGAATCCTCGTTATCAACCCCGGTTCAACTTCAACGAAAATCGCGGTTTTTGACGACGATAAACAGATCATGGCTCAAACGATACGCCACCCGCTGGATGAAGTTAAGGCGTTTTCGTGGGTCATGGATCAGTTTGATTACCGCATGGAGCACATCAATGCCGCTCTTGAGGCTGCGGGAATCGACAAGTCCACCCTCACCTGCGTTATGGCGCGCGGCGGTCTGCTGCCTCCCGTACCTTCCGGTGCATTCAATGTCAACAAGGATATGATCGACTATTTCTATGCAGCGAAGGTAAACGTTCATATTTCAAACCTTGCCTGCGTGCTTGCGGATGCAATTGCACGTCCCCTCGGCATTCCCGCAATGGTCTATGACCCCGTTGCCGTGGATGAGCTTGAGGATGTTGCAAGAATCACCGGTATGCCCGAAATTTCAAAGGCAAGCCGCGGGCATGTGCTCAACAGCCGCGCAATGGCGAGAAAATGCGCCGAAGAGATTCTCGGCAAAAAACTCGAAGACTGCACGATAATTGTTGACCATATCGGCGGCGGCTGCTCCACATGGCTCGTTCATAACGGACGCTGCATCGATTGCTACAGCGATGACGATGCCGGGTTTGCGCCCGAACGCTGCGGCAAAATTCAGGCGATGGAGCTTGCAATGCTTTGCTACAGCGGTAAATATACAAAGACTGAGATGAGCCGCTATATACGCGGAAAGTCCGGCCTGTCGGCTCTTCTCGGAACAAGCGATGCAATCGAGGTTGAGCGCATGATCGAATCGGGCGACGAACACGCACGCCTTGTTTACGATGCAATGGCACGCAGCCACGCGAAGGGCATTGCGGACCTTGCAAGCGTTGTTTGCGGCAAGGTTGACAGGATCGTTATCACCGGCGGGCTTGCAAACAGCAGGATGCTGATGGATATGATTCGCCCCCACGTTGAGTGGATCGCTCCGATGGAAGTCATGGCGGGCGAATTCGAAATGGAAGCGCTTGCGGCGGGCGGCCTGCGCGTGCTGCGCGGCGAAGAAAAAGCGCACGATTTCGTTTGGAATCGATAAATGCGCTGTCAATTGCTGCCGAAGTCCGCTGCCCATGACGTTGAATGCGGATGCCGTTTCTGTGCAGCGCACGGACGGCTGAAGTGATAACAGCAGGTATTGATTTGTGCTGCCTGTTAAATTTGTTTGCCGAATTGCAGCCAACCATGAATCAAGAGCCTGCAAACAGAGAACTTTATAAATCGAAAGGAGCTTTTTGCAATGGAACTTGAACTCACTCTTGATAACTTTGATGCCGAGATCGGCAAATCGACTCCGATACTCGTTGACTTCTGGGCTGCATGGTGCGGCCCGTGCAGGATGCTTTCGGGCGTTATTCAGCAGCTTGCGAACGAAAGCGACGGAAGCTATCGCGTCGGCAAGGTTAATGTTGACGAACAGCCGGAACTTGCAAAGCGTTTCGGTATTGCAAGCATTCCGACGGTAATCCTGTTCAGGAACGGCGAGGCGGTTCAGAGACAGATGGGAGTTGCACCCAAAGCAGCATTTCTGAACATGCTTCAGGAAGCAAAGTAAATTCCGACCTTTATCGGAAAAGCAGGTTATTCGGAACGCTCCGGATGATCCGAAACGAATACATTCTGCCGGGTTGGTTTTTCGACTCGGCAGAATGGGCAGAGCGGAGGCGCGGCGGAAACCGTGCCTCCGCTCATTTTGTTTTTTGACTTTGAAACGGGGGAACAGCTGCGAGCCGCTTATTGATTGTTCGGTATCAACGGTTAGGTTTTCGTGTTCCGCCGACTGCCGAATATTCGGTACAGGGCTTTAAAAATGCAGCCGAAGTTCAGCGTGAGATAAAACAGATGCAGAACATCAGCACGGCAATTATCAGTATCAACACCCATTGCGGGGCAAGCAGCAGCAGCACCACAACGGCGGTTATGCAGAGCAGTGAGAGCAGCAGCGACACGATAAAGCGCGGAACTCTGCGCTTTCTGTAATGTGCACGCCTGTTGCATGGTCTGAAGGTGAAAATCATTATGAGCCTCCTTTCCAAGCTGTTTAGAACAGGGGGAAGACGAAATCGAAAGCAGGATTTGCACCCCTTGCAAAAGCATATTCGCCGAATTTGCAATACTTACCGATTATATCGAAAAATGTTTAAATTTTTTTAAAAAAAAGCCGCATTCACTATTGTATTGGAACGTTGATTAATGTTAAAATAATAGCATATGGGTATTTTTGCGCTCAAACTTCATTCGGCTGTTTTGCAATGATGTATGAGCACGGGAACTCCCTGAAGAGCTGTAACTACAATGAACTTCCCCCGACTTCGGGTTTTGTTAGGAGTTAAAAATAATGGGTATGTTTGAATTCAACGATGTCGGTATCGATCTCGGTACCTCCAGCGTATTGGTATATGTAAAAAACAAGGGTATCGTGCTGCGTGAACCCTCCGTTGTTGCGGTTGAAAAAATAACGGGCAAGATTTATGCTGTCGGCGAGGAAGCGCGCCGTATGCTCGGAAGGACTCCGGGCAATATCGTTGCGATACGTCCGCTTCGCGACGGCGTTATTTCCAATTTCGACATTACGGAAAGACTGCTGCGCCACTTCCTCAAAAAGGTCGTCGGCACACGCATTTTCTTTAAGCCCCGCGTGGTTGTGTGCGTTCCGTCCGGCGTTACGGAAGTCGAAAAGCGTTCCGTAATCGAGGCGACCGAGGAGGCGGGCGCGCGCCACACCTACCTTATTGAAGAACCCATCGCCGCCGCAATCGGTGCAGGGATAGACATTTCCCAGCCGCGCGGCAACATGGTCGTTGATATCGGCGGCGGAACGACCGACGTTGCGATAATCTCTCTCGGCGGTTCGGTTCTCAGCGAATCAATAAAAGTTGCGGGCGACAGGTTTGATGAATCCATCGTTCGTTATATGCGCAAAAAGCACAACCTTCTTATCGGTGAGCGCACCGCAGAGGAGATGAAAATTCGCATCGGCTCGGCTTATCCGCGCAAGGAACAGGTATTTATCGACGTTAAAGGCCGCAACCTGATTTCCGGTCTGCCGCAGGCGATAACAATCGGCTCAAACGAAATGATCGATGCGCTTGAAGAACCTCTTCAGAATATCCTCGAAACGGTTCGAAACCTTTTTGAAAAAACTCCGCCGGAGCTTGCAAGCGACATTGCGGAAAACGGCATTTGCCTCACGGGCGGCGGCGCGCTGCTTTACGGCATGGATAAATTCGTTGCCGAACACACGAAGGTTCCCTGTTACGTTGCGGAGGATCCCATTTCCTGCGTTGCAATCGGCACGGGCAAGGTGCTTGACAATATCGACAAGGGCTTTGTGAATGCGCTGTACGATTACCGCAGGGGCGACTATTTCGAAGCCTGATAAGATTGATTTGATTTTTGTAATTTGCAAACGGGCGGTTTTGCGGCTGCCCTGTTTGTTGTACCGCAAGAAAACAGCCCGAATGAAATGTGAGGAATGGCATGACTGACTTTAAAAAACTTCAGAATGGAAGCGATATTCGCGGAGTTGCGATTGAAACCGAGGGCGGAAAGCCCGTGAATTTAACGCAGAACAGCGTTGTGCGCATCGGCGCGGCATTTGCGCTTTTTGCTGCGGACAGGGCAAATAAGCCTGTTTCCGAGCTGCGCATTGCAATAGGCAGGGATTCAAGACTGAGCGGTGAACAGCTTACTGTCTGGCTTGCGGACGGCATTGCTTCCGTCGGGGCAAATGCTTATGACGGCGGCCTTGCAAGCACTCCGGCAATGTTTATGTGCTGCGTGAACGAACTGCATTTTGATGCCGGAATAATGGTCACGGCAAGTCATCTGCCGATGGAACGCAACGGCATGAAATTTTTCACCGCAATTGCGGGCGGGCTTGAAAAGGCCGATATTACGGCAATTCTTGCGTCCGCCGAAGAAGCCGCATTTCCGATTGCCGCGCAGCGCGGCCAATGCGGAACGGTTGACGTTATGACGCCCTATGTAAACGGACTTAAAGAAAAAATCCTTTCCGCCCTCGGCTGTGCAAAAGATGAAAAACCTTTCAGCGGCCTTAAAATCGTTGTTGATGCCGGCAACGGTGCGGGGGGGTTCTTTGCCGAACGGCTGCTTGAACCGTTGGGTGCGGATATCACGGGCAGCAGGTTCCTTGAACCTGACGGAAGGTTCCCGAATCATCAGCCCAATCCCGAAAATGCCGATGCAATGCGCAGCATATGCGATGCCGTTACGGAAACGGGTGCGGATTTCGGCATTATTTTCGACACCGATGTTGACAGAGCGGGCGCGGTCCTCCCTTCCGACGGCGGCGTTATTGCGCTTGACAGGAACAGGCTGATTGCGCTTATGACGGCGATTCTCGTTCGTCAGTACGGCCCGATAACAGTTGTTACGGATTCGATTACATCAACCGGACTCACGGATTTCATCAACTCCCTCGGCTGCCGTCACCACAGGTTCAAGCGCGGCTATCGCAACGTTATAAACGAAGCAAAACGCCTGCTTGCCTTAGAAGAAGCGGCAAAAAATGCGATATTCGCGAATGCGATATTCGCTATGGAGACCAGCGGCCACGGTGCATTGCGCGAAAACTATTTTCTTGATGACGGTGCATACATAATTGTAAAGCTGCTTGTCGCGCTTGTTGAAGCGCGGCGCGAAGGCAAGACTTTGAACGAACTTATTGCAAACCTTAAAGAACCCTGCGAAAGCGCGGAAGCGCGGCTCAATGTGCTGCTTGACGACACGGCGGATTACACCGCCGCTGTATTGGAAACTGTGAAAGAGCATTTTTCAAACCTTCCCGGATTTGAAATTGTTCAGCCGAATTACGAGGGAGTCCGCGTGAATGCGGACGAAACGCACGGAAACGGCTGGTTCCTTGTTCGCCGCAGCCTGCACGATCCGCTCATGCCCTGCAATATCGAAAGCAATTCCGTGGGAGGAATGCGTCTTATCGCGGCGGAGCTTTACAATGCGCTCAGAGCTTTCGACAAACTGGAACTTGAACCGCTGAAGAAACTGATGTAACGGAGGGATTTCCAATGCAGCAAAAAATTTATGACATTATAATTGCAGGCGCGGGACCTGCCGGGTTGACAGCCGCAGTTTATGCGCGTCGCGCAGGAAAATCCGTGCTTCTTATTGAAAAAGAAGCATTCGGCGGACAGATAACGCTCTCCCCGCATGTTGAAAACTACCCGTTCACACGCCCGATGAGCGGCAATGAGCTTGTTGAAGTGCTTGTTGAACAGGTCATGAATCTCGGTGCGGATGTTGAAGTCGGTGCCGTCGTTGATGTCAGCGAAAATGCGGACAAAACAGTGACGGTACGAACCGATTATCAGGAATTTACGGGACGAACGCTTATAATTGCCACCGGACTTAAACACAGATTGCCCGGCGCGGAGGGCGAACAGAAATTTATCGGCAGCGGAATATCATTTTGCGCAGTTTGCGACGGTGCGTTTTTTAAGGATAAAGCCGTTGCGGTCATCGGCGGAGGGAACACAGCCGTTCAGGATGCGATATATCTTTCAAAGATTTGCAGCAAGGTTTATCTGATTCACCGCCGCAGCGAATTTCGTGCCGAAAAACATGTTGCGGACGGACTTGCTGCCTGCGCAAACATTGAGCCGGTTCTGAACAGCACCGTTGCGCGCTTCATCGGGGAAGGCAAGCTTTCCGGAATCGTTGTTAAAAATCGCGAAACGGGCGAGGAAAGGGAGCTTTCGGTCAGCGGCGCATTTATTGCCGTTGGGTTTGCGCCGAACAACGGTGTGTTTGCGGAGCTTGTGAAGCTTGATGAGAGCGGTTTTATCCGTTCGGGCGAGGACTGCAAGACTTCCAGACCGGAGATTTTTGCAGCGGGGGATTGCAGAACAAAATCCGTAAGGCAGCTTGTGACAGCGGGTGCGGACGGCGGTGTTGCGGCGATTGCGGCCTGCGAATACATTGACAGTATGCAGAATGCAGAAAAAGCTGCGGAAAGCTGAAACGGAACGCATTGCAGAATATCGGATTCTATCAAGAAGGAGCTATTTTGAACATGGATGAAACAAAAAATGTGAATGATATGAGCACGAGCGGTTCGGAAACGGAGCAGCGAGAAAATTACGGTCAGCCGCATTTTGCATATTTTCAAAACAGCAGGTGCGAGTATTTCCCCTGCCACAAACTGCCGGAGAACGGTTTTTTCAATTGCCTTTTCTGCTATTGTCCGCTGTATGCATTGGGCGATAAATGCGGCGGGAATTTCAAATTCATTGCGGGCGGAGTGAAGGACTGCTCTGCATGCGGCCTTCCGCACAGCGAAGCGGGCTATGCCTATATAACCCGCAAATATCCCGAAATCATGGAAATAGCAAAACAAAACTCGAACGCGAATGAGGAATGACCGCCGAGCTTAAGCGGTTTGAAAATCGAAAAGTGTGAATTAATTATAAAATAAAGCATTGACAAGCCCGCAGCATTTGCCGTGAATCCGGAAGTGCGGCGGGCATTTTTGTATTCATTATCCAATGCCGAAAAAGCTATTGGCAGTTTTATAAGCTGCGGAGCAGACTTCCTCTGCGGAAATGCCGCGAACTTCCGCAATTTTTTCTGCCGTAAGGTGCATAAACCCGGGGTGGTTGCGTTCGCCGCGGTGCGGCACGGGGGTCATGTAGGGGCAGTCCGTTTCCAGCATGATGCTGTCGAGCGGCAGCTTTTGAACAACTTCAACGGGTTTTTTTGCGTTTTTAAAAGTTACGGCTCCGCCGAAACTGAATTTCAGTCCTAAGTCAAGGCATTCAAATGCCGTTTCAACGCTTCCGGAATAGCAATGCATAACTCCGCGCAGTCCGTCACGGTGTGCGTGAAGAATGTCCATGCAGTCCCCGAATGCTTCGCGAATATGGAGCACAACGGGATAACCGAGCTGCTTTGCAAGCTCAAGCTGTTCCGCAAACCATTTTCTCTGACAATCGCACGGGGAAAGGTCATAGTGATAATCCAACCCGATTTCACCGAGAGCAAGCATTTTTTTGTGCTGCAAAATATCTGAAATTCTATCCATCATCGCATTATCCATTGCGGAAACATCGTGCGGATGCATTCCGACGGTTCCGTAAATGAAGGGATAGCGATCGATGAGTTCAATCGTTCGGTCAGCGGTGCGAACATCGCAGGCAACATCGATAATGCGTGTGACGCCGCTTTCGAAAAGTTTCGGAATCAGCGAATGCCTGTCCTCGTCAAAGGCTTCATCCGAAAGGTGGGCATGTGTGTCGAAAAGTTCCATAAAATAAACACTCCGTTGGACAATAAAGTAAAAACAGGCAATAATACAATGCCGCACGGACCGAGTGATAAACACAAGCTGCATTTTAATGCGGCGGGTGAAGGCAATCACTTTGCCCGGCGGCAGATCGTACTTGTTATTTCATTACCGGAAATTTGTGAGCAGGACACTCAGTTCGCCGTCTGTTCACAGCCCATGCTGCGCACAAAGCCGTTGATAGGTCCGACACCGGACAGCTTTTCGGCGTTGCCGGAGCCGTTTTCGCCGAAACTGACAACAACCAATGCGGGAACCTGCATCACGCCGTAGCGCAGAGCAAGCTCGGGCTCGTCTTCCGCATCAACAACATCATATTTGATGCCGGCTCGGTCGAGAATCGCCTTTGCCGCTTTGCAGTTCGGGCAGGTTTTTGTTGTGAAAAGCGTATATGCAGCCGCGACATCGGGGGATGCGCTTTTTTCAGCGGCGGCGGCAGCTTCGGCTTCGCGCTGCTTATGCTCGCGGTAGTCCAGTATGCTGTACACCTTCCTGTCCTTAAACTCCTGAACTTTGCCGTCGTTCCAATTCTGCACCGGGCGGTAGTAACCGGTGATTCGGCTGTAAACCTCGGTTTTGCTTCCGCAATGCGGGCATGTGTGCTGCTCGCCTGCAAGATAACCGTGCGTGCGGCAAACCGAGTAGGTGGGGGAGATGGTATAGTAGGGCAGCTTATAATTCTCCGCAATTTTGCGAACAAGGGTCGCCGCACTCTGCCAATCGGGCAGTTTTTCACCGAGGAAGGTGTGGAACACCGTGCCGGAGGTATAGAGCGTTTGCAGCTCGTCCTGAATATCCAGCGCAGAGAAAATATCTTCCGTATAGTTGACGGGAAGATGTGAGCTGTTGGTGTAATAAGGCGTTTCACCCTCTTTTCCGGCGGTGATTATGCCGGGGAAGTTCTTTGCGTCGTATTTTGCAAAGCGATACACGGTGGACTCCGCCGGAGTTGCCTCAAGGTTGAACAATTCCCCTTCGTACTGTTCCTGATAGTCGGAAAGCCTGCCGCGCATATGGTTCAAAACCGCCTTTGTGAATTCCTGCGCCTCTCTGTGCGACAGGTCCTCGCGCAGCCAGCTTGCGTTAAGGCAAGCCTCGTTCATGCCGACAAGTCCGATGGTGGAAAAATGGTTGTTGAACGAACCGAGATAGCGTTTTGTATAGGGATAGAGTCCTTCGTCAAGCAGTCTGCCGATAACGGTACGCTTTACATGCAGCGAACGTGCGGCAATATCCATAAGCTTGTCAAGCCTCTGATAGAACTCCTGCTCGTTTGCGGAAAGGTAAGCGAGACGCGGCATGTTCAGCGTAACAACGCCGACGCTGCCGGTGCTTTCACCGCTTCCGAAAAATCCGCCGCTCTTTTTGCGCAGCTCGCGCAGATCAAGGCGCAGACGGCAGCACATGGAGCGGATATCGCTGGGCTTCATGTCGCTGTTGACATAGTTGGAGAAATACGGTGTGCCGTATTTTGCCGTCATTTCGAACAAAAGTCGGTTGTTTTCGGTGGGGGACCAATCGAAATCCTTAGTGATGGAATAAGTCGGAATCGGGTATTGGAAGCCCCTGCCGTGCGCATCGCCGTCTATCATAATTTCGATGAAGGCCTTGTTGACCATGTCCATTTCTTTTTTGCAGTCACCGTAGGTAAAATCCATGGGTTTGCCGCCGACGATTGCAGGACGGTCGCGCAGATCCTCCGGAACGGTCCAATCAAGGGTGATATTGGAGAACGGTGCCTGAGTGCCCCAGCGGGAAGGGGTGTTCACACCGTAAATAAAGCTTTCGATGCACTTTTTGACCTGTTCATAGGTCAGATTATCCGTGCGGACAAACGGTGCAAGGTATGTGTCGAATGAACTGAACGCCTGTGCGCCCGCCCATTCGTTCTGCATGATACCGAGAAAATTGACCATTTGGTTGCAGAGCGTTGAAAGATGCTTTGCAGGGGAGGACGTTATTTTGCCCGCGACACCGGAAAGACCCTCTTCGATGAGCTGGCGCAGCGACCAACCCGCGCAATAACCCGTCAGCATTGAAAGATCATGCAGATGGAATTCGCAGGTGCGGTGAGCGTTTGCAATTTCGTCGTCGTAAACTTCACTGAGCCAATAGTTGGCAGTTATTGCGCCGCTGTTGGAAAGAATAAGCCCGCCCACGGAATACGTGACGGTTGAATTCTCCTTGACGCGCCAATCGGTGACGTTCAGGTATTTGTTAACCGTGTCACGATAGTCGAGGAAAGTGTTTTTCATGTTGCGCAGCTTTTCGCGTTGGCGTCGATAGAGAATATATGCCTTTGCGACATCTGCATAGCCGGCTTGAATGAGAACGGACTCAACACTGTCCTGAATGTCTTCGACATTCACAAGTTCATCCTTAACTTTGGATGAAAAATCGGCTGTAACCTTCAGCGCGAGCAGATCCAAAACATCGGGATGACAAGGTTTTTGCCGGGATTGGAATGCGAGGCTCATTGCGTCCTTGATTTTTGAAAGGTTGAAATCAACGATGCTGTTGTCCCTCTTGATGACTCTATACATAGTGTTTTACCTCCGAAAACAGAATAAATTCGAGAATGATTCTATCGTCTGTTTTTATTATAGCATAGCGCAGCGGAAGCTGCAAGGGTTTTGGACGACGTTTGAACACTATATTTTGGCACTCGGTATCGAGCCAAGCCCAAGATGTTGTGTTACGCTTTGGACAATACATATTTTCGTACCGAAAGAGTAGGATATAATCAAATAACAAAAATCGTTTTCAATTAACAAAAACATAAACGCTGCGGGAACGAAGCCATTCCCATATAAATATATTGAGCACATTTTATGCACGGAAACAACGTTGATGGTATATTATAAAAGACGCAGAGGTATAAAAACAAAGGTTGTACAATGAATCGGTTTTATACTGAATGCCGAGAAAAAGTTGAAAACAGCGGACGGCCCGATATTTGAGAGCAAACCCTCGGACTGTCCGCTTTTATCTTTTGTGTCGTAAAAAATACTGTGTTCAGCTTTCGAAGCTTATCCTGCTTGAGAGCAGGGAAACTTCGGGCGAATTGCCGCCCGGTGCAACGCAGAGCAAGCCGCCGCCGCAGCTGAAGCTGCGTTCCGTGCCGTCCGCTTCAATGAGCCGACAGCGGCAGGGGACAACGGCCGTCACGAACGGGGCGTGGCCTGCAAGAATGCCAAGCTCGCCTTCGGTGCCGCGCACGGAAAGGCTCAGGGCGGAACCCGAGAAAGCATCACCGTCGGGGGTTGAAATTTTAAGGGTATAATCTTTCATACTGCACCTGCTGCAATAAACGCTGTGTGCGGGAGACATTAATTATGTTCCCGAAACATTATAAGTTCTGATTTTTTGCTTTTTCAACCGCTTCATCAATCGAGCCGACAAAGAGGAAGGCGGATTCGGGCAGATCATCATGCTTGCCTTCGATAATTTCGCGGAAACCGCGAATCGTTTCGCTGAGCGGAACATATTTGCCCTTAAAACCGGTGAACTGCTCCGCAACCGTAAGCGGCTGAGAGAAGAAACGCTGAACCTTGCGTGCGCGCGAAACGGTCAGTTTGTCTTCATCGGAAAGCTCGTCCATGCCCATTATAGCAATGATGTCCATAAGTTCGTTGTAACGCTGCAATATGCGCTGAACTTCGCGGGCAATGGCATAGTGTTCAGCGCCGACAACTTCGCGGGAGAGGATTCGGCTCGTTGACTCAAGCGGGTCAACTGCGGGATAAATGCCTTGGGAAGCAATGCTTCTGCTCAAAACCGTTGTTGCATCAAGATGCGCAAAAGTGGTTGCGGGTGCGGGATCGGTCAAGTCATCCGCGGGCACATAAACCGCCTGAACGGAGGTTATTGAACCCTTTTTTGTTGACGTTATGCGTTCCTGCAATGCGCCCATTTCATTTGCAAGCGTGGGCTGATAGCCGACAGCGGAGGGCATTCGCCCCAAGAGTGCGGAAACTTCGCTGCCTGCCTGCGTAAAACGGAAGATATTGTCGATGAAAAGCAGAACATCCTGATGCTCCTCGTCGCGGAAATATTCCGCCATTGTCAAGCCGGAAAGGCCGACGCGCATTCTCGCTCCCGGCGGTTCGTTCATCTGTCCGTAAACAAGCGCGGTTTTTTCAAGAACACCCGATTGCTTCATTTCGTTATAAAGATCGTTGCCCTCGCGCGTACGTTCGCCGACGCCGGTAAATACGGAGATGCCGCCGTGTTGGGTGGCAATGTTATTGATAAGCTCCATGATGATAACCGTTTTGCCGACGCCCGCGCCGCCGAACAAACCGATTTTTCCGCCTTTGGCATACGGGCAGATCAGGTCAATGACTTTGATGCCCGTTTCAAGAATTTCGGTGGAAGAGGAAAGCTCCGCATATGCGGGAGGCGTGCGGTGAATAGCCCAATGTGCACAGTCCTTCGGGGCTGGTTTTTCGTCCACGGGGTCGCCGAGAACATTAAAAATCCTTCCGAGTGTTTTCCTGCCGACGGGAACGCTGATTGCAGCTCCGGTGTCGGTAACGGTTTCGCCGCGCTTGAGGCCGTCGGTGGATTCCATCGCAATGCAGCGAACGGTGTTGCCGCCGATATGCTGAGCAACTTCAACCGTCAGCGTTTTATTGCCGATCGGAACAGTGAGTGCATTGTTTATTGCGGGCAGCCGCCCGTCGGGAAAGTGAACGTCAATAACCGGGCCGATAACCTGGGAGACAGTTCCTGTAAGTGTTTTTGCCATTTTATAAACTCCTTTCGGAAACGGAGTGGTAGAGTGTTGTGAAGCGTTTACGCATCGGCACCGGCGATAATCTCCGTCAGCTCCTGCGTGATCGCGCTTTGCCGCGCACGGTTGTATTCAAGCTGCAAATCGTCCATCATGATGCCTGCATTTTTTGTTGCGCTGTCCATTGCAACACGCCGTGCCGCAACTTCGCACGCAAAGCTTTCTCGAACGGCACCGAACAGCATTGAACATATATATTCCGGAACAACGGCGTTCAGGACGGTTTCACTGTCCGGCTCGAATTCGGCGGGGCGTGCGGAGCCGCCGGACGGCCTTTCAAAAGGAAGCAGACAGGAAAGGTGTGCCTCGCATTGCATAACCGAAATGTATTCGGTTGACACGAGAAGCAGCCTGTCAAATTCATCATTAAGGTAGCGTTTGCAAAGGTCGTCGCAAAGCTCTGCACATTCCTGCACGGTGAAAGCTTCCGCACCGTAACTGCGTTTAGTCAGAGTGTTCCAACGTTCAAAGCCGCGTCTGCCGATGGGAATAACCTCGATTATGTCGTAACCACCGGCGTTTTCATCGTCGTCGGTCGGAGAAAACGCTTCCGCCGCCTTGCGAAATGCGCCTGCGTTATAGCCGCCGGCGAGTCCTCTGTCGCCCGCAATAACGATGAGGATTGCTCTTTTGCCGCTTCGCGGTTTGAGAAAGGGTGAGGAAGCGCATTCGCTTGATGATGCGAGCTGCGCCATGACGGTTCCGAACGCATCAAGATAGCTTCGCGATGCGGCAAGTTTTTCGGTTGCCTTTCGGATTTTGCTTGCGGCAACAAGCTGCATTGCGCGGGTCAGGTGCAGTGTTGAATCAACGCTCTTTATTCTTGTTTTGAGCAGCTTGATGTTTGCGCTCATTGTAAATAACCTCTGTTATCTGTTTATCTGTTGAACCCGCGGAATGTTCACGGGCGGAACTTTTCGGCAAGCTTCGCAAGTGCGGAATTCAGCTCGTCAATATCCGCCTGTTCGTATTGCCCTGCATCAAACCTGTTCAAAAGGTCGGAGTATTCGCTTCGGAGCAGTTCGTACAGTGCCGCTTCGTAATCGGAAACGCTTTCAACGGGAATATCGTTGAGCTTTCCGTGCGTAACAGCGTAAATAATTGCCGTTTGGCAGCCCACGGTGACGGGGGAATTGCGCTTTTGCTTCAGCACCTCAACAATGCGTTCGCCCAATGCAAGCCTTGCCTTTGTGTCTGCATCCAAATCGCTTCCGAACTGAGCAAAAGCCTGAAGTTCGCGATACTGGGAATAGAGCAGTTTCAGCTCGCCGGAAACCTTTTTCATGGGTTTGAGCTGAGCCGCGCCGCCGACACGGCTGACCGAAATGCCGGGGTTGATTGCGGGGCGAATACCTGAATGGAAGAGTTCCGTTTCAAGGAAAATCTGTCCGTCCGTGATGGAAATAACGTTTGTCGGGATGTATGCGGACACGTCACCCGCCTGTGTCTCGATGATGGGCAGAGCCGTGATAGAACCGCCGCCGTACTCGGGCGCAACGCAGGCTGCACGTTCAAGCAGGCGCGAATGCAGATAGAATACATCGCCCGGATATGCTTCACGTCCCGGCGGGCGGCGAATCAGCAGCGAAAGTGCGCGGTAAGCAACGGCGTGTTTGCTCAAATCATCGTAAACAATGAGAACATCCTTGCCCTTTTCGCGGAAATACTCGGCCATTGCGCAGCCGGAATAGGGAACAATGTATTGCACGGGTGCGCTTTCGGAAGCGGAAGCGCAAACGATGACAGTGTAATCCATTGCGCCTGCTTTTTGCAGCGTTTCGGTTATCTGTGCAACGAGGGAGTTTTTCTGTCCGATCGCAACATAGATGCATATGACGTCCTTGCCGCGCTGGTTAATAATTGTGTCAATCGCAATGGAAGTTTTGCCCGTTTGCCTGTCGCCGATGATAAGCTCACGCTGTCCTCTGCCGATCGGAATCATGCTGTCGATAGCTTTGATGCCGGTTTGCAGCGGAACAGAAACACTTTTGCGGCGGATGATGCCCGGAGCTTCAGCTTCGATCGGGCGAGTTTCGGTGCAGTTGATGGGTCCCTTGCCGTCTATCGGGCCGCCGAGAGCATGGACAACTCTGCCCAAAAGCGCTTCACCGACGGGAACGGAAACTATCCTTCCCGTGCGGCGGACTTCGGTGCCCTCGTGAATGTCGGGTTCATCGGAAAGCACGGCGATTGAAACAACTTCTTCTTCAAGGTTCTGTGCAATACCGATGCTGCCGTCGTCAAACTCCAGCAATTCGTTGGAAACACAGCTGCGCAGCCCGTGTGCTTTTGCAATGCCGTCTCCGAACAGAATTACCGTGCCTGTTTCGGCAGGTTCTATTTTTGTTCTGTAATTTTTAATTTGGTCTTTAATTAATGTGCTGATCTCTTCGGGTCGCAGGTTCATTATCTTGACCATCCTTTCATTGTGAAAACAACTCCGAGCAGTGCCGCTTAAAAAGCGGAGGCCGAATCCTTTTTTGAAGGAAAGCTTTAATCAGAGTCGATTAATGTGCTGTTTTGCCCATAAGCTCACGCAGATTGTCCAAATCCTTCCTGACGCTTGCGTCAATCACGCGCCCGTCAACGCGGACAATAAGTCCGCCGATAACGGAAGGGTCGATTTCAAACAACAGCTCAATGCGCTTGCCTGTGATTTTTTTGAGTTTTGTGCGGAGTGCATTCACTTCGCCGTCCGTAAGCGGCACGGCGGAAACGACTTCCGCCTCGGCAATACCGTTTTCGGCATAGTAGAGGAGCTTAAACTCATCCGCACATTCGGAAAAACGGTCAATATAGCCGCGTTCCGTAAGCAGCTCGATAAAATTATCCACGTATTCCGGAACCCTGCCGTTCAGAGCATCGTGAACGGCAGCCAGTCTGTCTTCGAGCGGAATATCGGGCGTTTTCAAAAAGCTGACATACAGCGGATTTTCCTTAAAAAGCCGACTGCACAGCATAACAGCATCGAAAACCTGTTTTAAATATCCGTCGGACGCATTGTCCTCTTCCTTTGCCGCAAGGAAGAGTGCGCCGCCGTATTCCTTACTGATTGTTGACATCTTCGTTACCAATCTCGTCTATCGCCGAATCAATGAGCCGCCTGTGCTCACTGCCGTCAACGCTGCGTGCAAGCAGCTTTTCGGCAACATTGACGGAAATGTCCGCAATTCTGCGCCGCATTCCGTCGGCGGCCTTTTGCTTTTCAAGCTCGATTTCCGCATTTGCGCGCCGCATGATATCCGCCGCCTGCGATTGTGCATCGGAGATTATCTCGCTGCCGCGCCTGTCGGCATTCTCCTTTGCCGATTTCAAAAGCGCGTCGCATTCGGAGTCGGCATGCTCAAGCTTTTGCGAATAGGTCAGGCGATCCTGCTCTGCGGAGCGCAGAGCTTCATCGGCCTCGCTGTAAACCTTGTCCACTGCGGCCTGCCTTTCGGCAAGCATTTTGCGCACGGGCTTGTAAAGAAATTTTTTGATAATGAAAAACAATATCAAAAGGTTGCAGAGCGAAATCAGAATCGACCAGATGTTAACGGAAATAACATCCAAAGTTGGCATTTTTGTTCACTCCGAAAACTTTATTGACCGATTGCGGCCTTAAGCACATCAACAAAGCGCGCAGGCGCAACGAAAATCAGCAGAATCGCGATAACGAGTGCGTAAATACCTGTGGTTTCGGCGATTGCGCAGCCCATGATCATTGTTGACGTAACGGCACCTTTTGCCTCGGGTTGACGACCGATGGCTTCGCAAGCCTTTGCAACGGCGTTGCCCTCACCGATACCGGGGCCGATACCCGCGATCATTGCGATACCCGCACCGAGTGCGCAGCAGCCGAGCATGATTGCAACAGCAAGTTCCATTTGTTCTTTCCTCCTGTTTGCCGCAGCGTTCTGTATGCTGCGGTTCTTTTGTTATTTTTAATCCTTGAAACCGACGGGAAACGCTGTTTTGAAAGAACGTTCGCCGCGGACGGTTTAACAATTCGTTTTTTGCGGGACTAAGCTTTTTGAGTTCCCGTCGTTCGCTGTTTTCTCTTTGCTTTGCGCTCCCGACGCTCAAGCCATTTGTCTTCGGGGAAGCCTCCGGCAATGTTAAGCATTGTGAGCATTGCAAATATGAACGCCTGCAGGCATCCGCTGAACACGTCGAAATAAATGCTCAGCACGGCGGGAAGACCGACCTGAAGGAACGGAATGCTTCCGAGCACGCCGGGGAGTTTCCCGAATACCGCTGCCGAGACTGACGCAAGCCCTGCTGCAATAAGCGCAGAGACGACCGAGCCGGAGAGTACATTGCCGTAGTGACGAAACGCCATTGAAATAGGTGTCGCAACTTCACCGAGGATGTTGAGCGGCGTGAACGGCAGGAACGGTTCGGTGAAGCCCTTGAGATAGTATCCGAGGCCGCCCTTGAGCTTGTAATGAGTGATTATAATGAAAACAAGTAGCGACCAGCCGAAAACAACATTGAAATCGGAAGTCGGCGGGAACAGTCCCAGCAGGGACTGAAGGCTTGAAAACAGCGAAAGCGCCATTATTGCCGCAACAAAAGGCGAGAATGCCCTGAAAAAATCACCCATGTTCTCGTGAACGAGGGAATCGGTTTTTTCAACTATCCACTCTGCAATGAGGTGGCGGCGGCACCTGATGCCGGAATTCAGCCCGTGCGCAAGGAACAGGCAAAGCGCCGATATTGACGCCATAACGAGCCACGAGTTGACCTGCGACTCGGTCAGCTGAAGTTTTTGCAGCGGAAAATCAAACTCCGCAAGTATCACTGCGCCGGTGATGGAGATTCCGCTTTCGACCGGGTGCGTCAGAACACGGATAACGATTCCGCCCAAAAGGGGCAGAAGAATTCCCGCAATCAAAATGCAATCAACAATTTTGAAGCCTACGGACGGCTTTTTTTCGGGCACGGAGGCGGACGCACCGCACCGCGCGGTTTCATTTGCAGAAACGTTCATATTTTTCCTTCAACAATGCTTTTAAAGCAAAACTATCGGCAATAACCGAAAACCGTTAAAATTATTTGTCAGAACCGCCGTCAGTTTGAAAATCCTCACGGTGAGTCAGTCTGTATGCGGCGATGATGAGCCGCGGGAAAAGGTAGGGAACGAGAGCCGCAATTGTGTTGAAGCAGCTCAGTGCAATACCGAGGATCATAAGCACAAGCAGCATCAGCGTGCGCAGGGAGTGGGAAAAGCGAACCTTGCGCTTTACTTCATCCTGCTGAAGGGTCACGCTGTGGGAAACGGTTTGCGCCATAAGAAAAAAGTTGAGCACCGCACCGGCTGTTCCGAGCAGAGTTCCGAACAGTACGGGGAGATTCCAACAGCGGAGCATCAAAAACACGGCGTTCATAATTGCACCGAGCGCGATTGAACCGATAAGGATTCTCATTGTTTCTTTCATCACAACAGGATCGATTTTTTTCATTGGATGCAGATACCCCTGTACCTTTCAATCAAATTTTTTTTCATTCCCTGCATTATACCATTTTTGCTTCTGCAAGGCAACGGGTCAGAACCAATCATATGCAAAAAAAACGTACATTTGAACCGTTTTGCCCGAAAGAACGGACTGCACCGCAGCACAGGCAGTCCGAAAATTCAAAAATATGATGAAACACAGCCGCAAAGCCACCACCGATTCAGAAAGGTTATTTCTGCTTGGGTACGGCGGGAGAAATGTAGTTCGACTTGAAACGATCGTAATAATAGGTAACGTTCGCTTCGCTGAACCAGACTTCGAACTGATCATCGTATTCTATGTCGCTTGCAGCAGCAAGTGCACCGTCATAGCTGAGGTTCCATACTTCATCCCCTTCAACGTAGGGCATCGGTCCCTTTGCAAGGCTGCGGTTTTCAACAACGTAGCGGATGCTGCCCTTGGCGGTGATTTTTACGATACGTTTCCCGTCCGTGGTTTCGAAGTATTGAGAGGATGTATTTTTGTTCGAAAGCTCGGGAGGAAGTTGCTCAATGCCGTGCGCATAATAAGCACCGATGAGAAGGGGCTTTTCGTAATCTTCAAACAGAGTGTTATGAATCAGATAACCCCAGCGGAGAAAAACATCGCCCTGCATGTTTTCATCGTTGCCATACCGCGCAATAAGGTCAATGAAGTCATCATAGGAGACTCCGACCGAAAGGATGGAATCGATTTCGGAAGCGGTTACGGAAGCTGTGTCAAAGGTGTAGGCGGGCAGCGTGCCGGAGGCATCCGGTTCGGCAGTGCTTTCGCTTTCGTCGGAACTGTATTGAAGCAGCAGCTGATCGACGGTGAAACAATCCTCCGGAACAAAGAACGGAACATCGCCTTTTTCGTTCACGAAACTCTTATATCGAGTTACGAAAGTTGAAAAGCTGTCGAGACTCTGTTCGCTGACATTAAGTTGAATATAGGCAATAATTTCTTCCTCATCCGGGGCAACATCGGCGGTGATTTCCTCGTAAAGCTTTGAAATAATCTTTTTGTTGCGTAAAAAGCGTGCAAGGAATCCGCGGTATTCGGCAAAGGAGTATCCCTTGTCTTCGCGGAATGCAGCTTCAACCGTTTTGGAATCCAGGGCCGGTGCGGCGCTTGCCGTGCTGTTGTCCGCAAGAGTCTTGCTGTATTTTTCAAATGTCAGGTCGCACTGCGTCTGCAATTCGTTTTGAACTTCGTCTTCGTCTTCCGCAGTCAGTTGAATATTAAGCTCCTGAGCTTTGCTCAAAGCAACACCGTAGCGGACGACTTCATCAAGAACTGTTTCAAAATACTCCTGAGCGTCAACTGCACCATGAGTAAGGTAGTAATATTTTTGGTTTGTTGTGTAGAATCTGTCGAAATCAAACAGCGTGATATCAACCCCGTTAACGCTGAGCGCAACCGGATTGATACCGTAATCAGGTGTTTTCTGAGGGTTGCAGCCGCCGGCAGCAAGAACAGCGCACATGGCGGCAACAAGCAGCGCAAGAAGCTTCTTCGGCAATCTCATGTTTATGACCATAACCTTTGCAGCGCAAAAGTTTCCTTTCGATTGAATCAGTAAAAGAGCGTTTCAAAAAAGAACCTGTACCCGCGCAGATAAGTTCGGACAAACCGTTTTGCGCGGGTGAAAAAACCGAATGCTTCACCGATTTATTTTGCGGCTTTTGAATACTTGTCAATAAGCAGCAGCACGAGTTCGGTGCATTTTTCCATGCCTTCAACGGTCACATGTTCATACGGCCCGTGGCAGGCAAAATCGCCGGTGCCGAGATTCGGACAGGGAAGCCCCATAAAGCTGAGCCTTGCTCCGTCGGTTCCGCCGCGGATGGGTGCAACTTTGGGCACAAGCCCGATGGATTTTGCAGCTTCAACTGCGTTGTCGATAAGGTGCATACAGGGACGGATTTTTTCAACCATGTTGAGATACTGGTCGCGGACGGTGCATTCAACGGTACCGCTGCCGTATTTTTCGTTAAGGATTTTAACGGCGTGAGCAAGAGTTGCTTTACGCGCAGTCATGATTGCTTCGCTGTGGTCGCGAATGATATAGTCCATTTCCGCACGTTCCACATTGCCGCTCATGTCCGTAAGGTGGAAAAAGCCCTCGTATCCTTCTGTGTTGGCCGGCGTTTCATCCGGCAGCATGGAGTTCAGCTCCATTGCAACCAACAGTGCGTTTATCATTTTGTTTTTTGAATCGCCGGGATGAATATTAAAACCGTTTACAACGATTTTTGCGGCCGCAGCATTAAAGTTTTCGTATTCGATTTCGCCTTCCGCGCCGCCGTCAACGGTGTACGCAAAGTCTGCACCGAATTCGGCAACATTGAAATTGTCCGCACCGGAGCCGACCTCTTCATCGGGGGTAAAGCCGATGCAAAGTTTGCCGTGGGGACGGTTTTCGGAAATGACGCGTTCAATTGCGGTCATGATTTCGGCAATGCCTGCTTTGTCATCGCCGCCGAGAACTGTTGTTCCGTCGGTCACGATGAGCGTTTTGCCCTTTAGGGAAGGCAAATGGGGAAGCTTTTTGGGAGAAAGCACACGGCCGCTTGTGCCGAGAACAACGTCGCCGCCGTCATAGTTTTCAATGATTCGCGGCTGAACATTTTCGCCGGAAAAATCCGGAACGGTGTCCATATGCGCAATGAAGCCGATTGCGGGACAGCTTTCACAGCCGGGTGTCGCTGCAACGGAGGCATAAACATAGCATTTATCATCAACCCTTGCGTTTTCAACGCCGATTGCGTGAAGCTCTTTTACAAGAAGATTTGCAAGGTCAAATTGTCTTTCGGTCGTGGGGACGGATGAACTGTCCTCGGAGCTTGCGGTGTGGATTCTTACATAATTCAAAAAACGTTCGTAGGTCTTCATGTTGATACTCCTTTTTTTATGTAAGCAGTGATTAAAAGGAGAGAACACTCCGTGCCCGTTCTCCGAATTAATCAACGATTACTGAGGAAACTCTTATCAAAAGCTGTTCAGCAAAAGCGTTTTGTTCAGAGTATTCCCAAGTTCATAAGTGTATTATATCACAAAGCTCGGCGGAATAACAGCCGTTTTCGGCACTCATTTGTTAAAAAAATGTGGAATATTTATGAAAGAGGAAGAACGACTCCACAGAGAAATATATGATTAATACCGCTTGCTTTTTGCTCCGCAATGCATTATAATGTATCCGTTCGAGATTCGAACAATTTGCTCGGGGCATTAGCACAGTTGGTAGCGCGCAACGTTCGCAATGTTGAGGTCAGGGGTTCGACTCCCCTATGCTCCACCAATGCAGCTCAAATACGAACCGCAGGTGTTTTTCATCAAAGAAACGTTCGGGTTGGTGTTTGAGAGATAAAGTTCACGGCTGTTGCATCAAGCAACAGCCGCTTTTCTTTGGCTTAATCCAAGCCCAATTCTTTTTTCAGCAATCGAATGCCTTCGGTTACAGCATTCACGCACTGCGTTCCCATAGCAGCCGCGCATTTTTCAATATCTTCGATCTCCTGCTTTGACAGTCGAAAGCCGATTTTCTCGGTGCGCGGGTTATCTGTGGGCCGCCCCTTTTTTTCTCGCCGATAATAATCACGTCCTCTCTTGATTTACGTGGCAAGACATGATGCAATGTAGGCACGAAAGTGCGGCGGCAAGTTCCGCCCCGTTCGTGTGGCAGCCGGTTGCCTTACTTACTTTATTCAATAGGGCTTCCGGCTTTTTCAGTATTTCTTCTTTGCTATCGCTGTCTTTGATGATTGTCATCACCATGCGGATAACCGTCTTAAATTGATAATCGGTCATACCTTCCGTAGACGCCCCCCGGGGAAAGCCTAACATTGTTTTTCCCGGTTCAAGCGAAGCGGACTCATGCCGAAAGCGTGATTTTTGAGTACGGCAAACAGACCTGCTCGGGCAACCCGTTTTCTGTTGGTTTTTGTGCAGATTAATTATGCACGAAAGCAAAAAACCGGGCAACCCTTCTTGAGCTGCCCGGTTTTGTTTTTTGACTGTTGCAGCAACCCTTGGCTTTCGGGGCTGAAGCAGCAGTTTCACGCTGTCTTTCGGCTCCGAACGACCGTGCTTGCAGATACGGTTATGCTGCGCCAATGCTCCTGCGAAGCACAAGAAGCGCATCAAGTGAGTCAACGCATCCGTCTCCGTTAAAGTCCATAATGAGTTCGTTGCCCTCGGTTTCCAACCCGAGTGCATATCTCATGATCAGCAAGGCATCATATGTTGTGATTTCACCATCGTGGTTCACATCGCCGATCATCCAATAGCACGCCGTAATGGTTCGGTCTTCCGTAACATTGGTGGGATCGCCGTCCCAGCGGTCAAAGATATAGCCGGCGTGTTCGGGCGCATCGGGAAGTATCGCATCCCGTCCATGTTCGACATAAAGAACAGCAATGGGATCTCCGTTAAAGCCGTCAATCAGGGTAACTTCATACACGTTGATCGTGCATGTTGCGTCAACAACCAGATCTTCGGCAGGCATTGTTTCGGGAACACTCCATCCCGAGAATGTGTATCCTTCGGGTACATCATACGCGGGAGTTATAATCGCCGCACCGTATTCATATGTTTGGATGCTGTACTCCTCGCCGTTGACCTTATAGGTTATCGTGTAGGTATTAACGCTCCAAACAGCAGTGACGGTTATATTTGCAGCAGGAAGAACACCGTCTTCGGGCATTCCGTCCCAAGCGTCAAAGGTATACCCGAGCTTTTCCGGATTTTCAGGAACAGTGATAGCATCACCTTCATATCCCGTAAACGTGAAATACGTCTCACCATCGACCATGAATGATACCGTATACTTTCCATCTTCAACGAGTGTCGCATCAAGCACGATGTTCTCCGCCGGCATGGTGGCGGGAGTATCCCAGCCCGAGAAAGTGAAATGGTCAGGAACGTCATATGCGGGAGCAAAGACTTCTTCCCCGTAAGCATAAACCTGTATTGCGTAAATCTCACCATTGATATTGTAAGTAACGGTGTATTCGTTTACGGTCAGTGCCGCATCAAGAACAAGGTTCTCGGCAGGCATGGTTTCCGGAATATTCCAACCTGAGAAGGTGTGTCCCTCGGGAACGGTGTACTCGGGTGCGGAAACTGCTGCTCCGAATTCATAGGTCTGAGCGGTGTATTCCTTGCCGTTGATTGTGTAGGTAATCGAATAGCTGTTGGCCGAGTATTGAGCGGTAACGGTCATGTCTTCCGTAACGTTTGAGAAGTCCTTATCCCATCCGATGAAGGCATAACCCTCGCGTTCGGGGGCTGTCGGCGCAATTGCGGCGGAACCGTGGGCAACACTCTGAGCGGAAAGAACAGTGCCGTCGTAGTCAACAAAGGTGACCGAGTGGTAAACCTGAGCGGTAATTGAACCGTTGTCGGATGTGAACGGAATGAGGGTAGGGGAAGTTTGCTGCACGGGCATATAGTAGAATTCCCTTATTTCAAGTTCAAGAGGAATCACAGTGCCGAGCTCTACGGATTCATTTACATGAAAATTCATTGTAAATATGGTTCCGCTTCCGCTGAACGGATTGGTCGGCATGATTGCCATGAAGGGAACCTGTCCCGGACGCGTGACGGCATCAGCGACGATCGTACCGCCGCCAGCGATCATGTTTTGCCAGATGTTCCCCTGAGCAATACCGTTACCGACGACGGAAAGCATATTTGTGTCGTACCTCACGAATGCCGTGAGAGCGTGAGATTCATACTCGCCTTCAACGGTAAACGCTACCGACACATCTGTGCCGGGAGCTGCCGTGACGTTTTCAACACTGAAAACAACGTCGTTATCGGTCGGCGATCCGGTTTCCGCATATGCAGGGATCGTGATTGTGCTCAGAACAATAGCGACACTGAGCAGCATTGCGAAGAGTTTTTTCATTTTAGTCTCCTTATTTTTTATTTATATCGGGCGGCGTAAAACCGCCCGGTATAGGTTAATTAATTACGTTGTTCGGTTTTCTGCCCGTACGGATTGAATTTTCAGGTGCCTTGCACGGGCTCCTTCACGACGGCTTCGATCAATCCCAGCGAGAATCTCATGATAAGCATGGCATCAACGGCATTCACTGCGCCGTCCCCGTTGAAGTCTGCGGCGGCAATCTGTTCGGGCGTAAGGCTCTCGGTTGAAACTCCGAGAACGTACCGCATAGCAGCAAGGGCATCAACAGCGTTGACCGTGCCGTCTCCGCTGGCATCACCGGAGTTTGCTATCGGAGCGTAAACTGCATAGATAAAGCAATCCGATGTAATGATGCTGAAATCAATGCTCCAGCCTGTAAAGTTCAATCCTTCACGAGCCGGATCAGGCGGTGCAATCGCTGCCTCGCCGTGTTCAACTACCTGTTCGGATATAATGCTTCCGTCCCAATCGCAGAAAACAACAGAGTATTTTTTGATATCATACTGTGCAGTGACCGTTATATTCTCGGTCACGCTGGTAAACTCCACATCCCAGCCTGTAAAGGTATAGCCCTCGCGTTCAGGTACCTCAGGGGCTGTTGCGGAATTTCCATCGGCAACAACCTGTGTTGAAAGCACAGTTCCATCCCAATCCACAAACGTAACTGTTCGGGCAATAGCATACCGAGCCGTTACAGTCATAGTGTCTGTAATGCAACCAAACTCCTTGTCCCATCCAATAAAGATATATCCTTCCATAGCAGGTGCTTCCGGTGCAACCGCAGCATCGCCATAAGCAATATTCTGGGTTGACAACACTTCTCCATCCATGTTGACGAAGGTAACGGCAAACTTGTACTGTGAATCCGACAAGTCTATCTCGGTTACCGATATGAAGTTGGAATTGTTCGCAATCATGTACTCGTCGTTGTCTGCAACAACTGAGAAGCATAGACTGCTGCTCCCTTCCATCAACGATTTGATGTATGCATCGTAGAACTCCATAACCTGCATCATCCCTGCATGAATAACTCCCATATCGAACTGTGCAAGAATCTCACCATCTTCAGTATCCCTTCTGATGTATAGGGTTGCATTCGTATCGACAAAGCCGATATTCGAGACAGGTACAAGCACTGTTGAAACAGAATCCGACATCAGTTTATGAACATCAATACTCAGATCAGCAAGGAACAGTTCTTTTGCGATGCTGTTATCATCAAGAAGAATTTCTTCACCCGATGATGACGTTATACTGAATGTAAATTCTGTGACGGCCGCTGTGTTCGGCAGGACATATTCAATGCTGACTTGCTGAGTATCGCCGGAGTTCAATAGCGTGTCGATTGTGAAGCTCTGCGTCTCAACACCGTTTGCACTGACTGTCACAACAACTCCGGTTTCATCCAACTCACCGTTGTTTTTGACCGTAAGACTAATTGGCAGCGTACCTCCGAGAGTTATGGAATCTGAATCATACGCAACATCACTCAGGCACAGGTCGTGAGCGGGAGTCATGACAACGGCATAGAGGTCAGTTGAGGTTTCCATGCTGTCAGCAGCCATGGTTACGTCACTTCTCGTAAACATTGCAACAACCTTTGTTCCGAGAACTGCGGCAGAGAAGTTTTCCGCATAGCCGGGGGTATTTGTAAGTGCAATGGGTTGTTTCCATGTATCGTTCGATGGATCATAAATTCTCAGATACAGCTGTGAGTTGTCCCCATTGTTTGCATTGTAGAGAAGATATGTTGTGTTACTTCCATCGTTGATTATTGAGTAATCGTTGCCCGGTTCAGTCACAGAATCATACTGCTTAATCGCATTGCCGTCATAAGAGCACAAGATACTGTTATTCATGAAGAAAAGCTTGTTTCCTTCCGAACCGAACCGCATGAAGCTAACCGCTGATGAGTTTGAAGCGCCCTCGGTTATTGCTGCGAAGCTGCCACCAACTGTGCCAAAGTAGGTTTTTACATCATCGACAGTAGCTGCATCACCGTCTTCATCGGAACAATATGCAACACAGACATTGCCGTTCATGCAGCCGATTGCAAGCGAGCTTATCGGGGTTGCAAGCGAATGCAATTCGGTTTCGCTTCCTGTTTCGGTGCAGTACATTATGGCATTGGTTCCACTCTGTGCAAGCAGATCGTTAGCCGCATTGCGTATCCATGCGATGTGTACACCGTTTGCATCGACAGCAACGCTGGGCTGGAAATCAAGAGAAGAATTCTCGGTTAATCTGCACTGCTGCGAAACAGTGCCGTTGCCGTTTTCATCAACGGACAACTTCGCATAGCTTATTTCACATGCTGCCGCCATCTGTTCTGTTGTAACGTTCTCGTCAAAAACCGTTTTTGCGTCAACCCATACAACATAAGCATTTGTGCCGTCGGAAACCATTTGCGGAGTAAAGTCCGCAGTGCCGTCATTCCAAACTGCAGCGGGGGCCGACCAAGTGTTATCCGCTTCATTGTAAATGGAATAAACAAGCTGCGAGTGGTTGCCGGTTGTTCTTGAACCGTCATCCGCAATCCAAACGGCAATGAGCTTTCCGTTTACATTTGCAAGCATAGGCGATGCAATGCTAAGTACATTTTCCTGCAAAACGCTGGTCTGCTTTGCGCCAACGGCATCTTTTGCGGGATTGTCTCCCAACCACCCGGACTGCTCTTTAAGATAATCACGAGAGATCAGGGAGTAACTCATTTCATCAAATGAATGACCGCTTTTAAGATACCCCTCAGCATATCTCCATTGACCGCTGATGAGGCACCATTTGCCTTCCCAGAGCAGCACCTTTGCCGATAGCCCGGCCTCGCCTTTGAGTTCGCCGAAATAATAATTTGTCTTGGTATCAAAACCAAGGACATTTTCTGCTTTGCCGTAAACGGAAATATCCGCAACATAGGCAATGCCGATTCCCGCCTTAGGTTTCAGGTTGGGAATGGTCAATTCTACACGGTCATTGACCTTTAAACCATTCTCCCAATCGATCTCAAGCGTATTCTCAAGTTCAAGTCCAACTCCAACCTTGATGACAATCGGGATAACCCAGGCAAACGTTTGCCATTCATGCTCATATTTTATTTCCGCCTGTATAATCATCTCACCTGAGACGACTTCCAAACCGTGCGCTGTTATTTTGCCTTCGGCAAAGCCTATAATCTTCAGGTCAGGCTTCACTTTTCCACCAAGGTCAACAGTACCAAATGCCGTTGCTCCGTATGCAGCAGCCCCCTTCCTTACGGACTCCTTAAGCTTTTCCCACATATCCTTATCTTCCGGGTCGAAAAGGTTATCAGTTCCGAGACCTATTCTGACGGTATCGCCCTTTGACTTAACCTTCACAGGAATGTATCCGAGATCCAAAGATATTACTGAACCGCCCAGAAAAGGAATATCCGAAGGAATTGGCAATTCGAGCTTATCCATAAGCTTGACCTCATCCCCGTCATGAAGACCGAATACACCGGTGTAGGTGGAAAGTCCCAGCTTGGCGGGCTTACAGTACTTTCCGTCATCCCTTATGCGTATCCATAGCGGAATATCGGGCTTAAGGTCAGAAACCTTGAGCTTAAATACGCCGTCTGTGCTTGTTTTTATTACGTCACCGTCTTGCAGCAGCTCATATTGACCATCCGTAAGATCGGAGAAACTCTTTGCCGTTATTGTGAATTCAAAATTTGCCTCTTCACTGTTCAGGCGCTTTGTTGCAGCAAGGATATCCAGCGGCGCAGTTGTATTTGCATCCGTATAGGTTACTTCCACGCTGCCGCCCAATGGTGCGCTGTAATCGATCTTGGACAACGCTGCCTCATAGAACTCTCCGTTTTTCAGAGTAACGTTTTCAAATGATTTAGGACAGTATTCATCGCATGAAATTGCTATAGTGTAAGATGAGCTGTCAGGCACGCTAATCTCTGCCATGCCAAGGAAGTTCGATGTGACTTCAATCTCATATCCCTCTGCGGTGCGCACAGTTACTTTTGCGTTCTTGATTGGGAAAAGCGTACCTGTTTCCACCACATACACGCACTTTTCGTTTATATCTATCTCAGGAAGCTGCTCAAATCCATCCGCTGTCTGAAAATTATTAATAAGCTTAGGATAGGGGTAGCCCGGATTTCCGTCCATCGTCCAAACGGTGTCAAAGTCAAACCCCGCAAAGCTTTCGGCATGAAGCATCTGTTCATTTGCTAGTGCAGTGCCGTATGAAGTGCTGTTTGCACAGCAACCAACGTAATAGTAGCAGTAAGTGATAGCGTTATAGGGATTCTCGTCTTTGCCAACCACGCCGCCGACATAACTATTACCGCTTACACTGCCTATGTTGTAACAGTTGGTGGCACTTCCTTTCCGATTATAGCCATTATAGCCGACCACGCCGCCGACCTGCATTGCGCCGTTTACGCTGCCAGTGTTGTAGCAGTCGGTGACAGGGCCTCCATTCCCGCCGACCACGCCGCCGACATGGTCACCGTAGCCAGTTACGCTGCCTGTGTTGCAGCAGTTTGTGACAGAGCCGCCATCATTCCAGCCGACCACGCCGCCGATAAATGTGTGACTGACATGCCCGACGACACAAATATAGGACTCAGCAACTCCAAGATTGGCAATTATAGAACTCTCACCAATATGGCCAAATAGACCTTGGTAATCTTTTTCTCGAGCATTTATATAGATACCTCGGACTGCATAGCCGTTGCCATCAAAGCAGCCATAAAAGCCAGTAGGTCTTAATCCTATTGCAGTCCATGTATTTGCCGGAGAAGCACCATCTCCCCAACTTTCCCAGCCAGACGTATCATTGAGATAGATATCATTCGTGAGCTTGAAATAAACCCCCCGAAAATTATTGCTACCTCTTACTTCCTGCGCAAGATACGCAAGCTCAGAACCATCAGAGATGAGATACGGGTCTTCCTCAGTGCCGCTGCCTCCCGCAAAGCCCGTAGCGATACTTCCATCCCAAATGGCACTGCGCTTCGGGTTTTCGGTTTTATGTGGTACAATTTCGATTCCATGCGTATCCTCGCTGTACAGTTTAGCGGGGCTGGAATCAATTTGCGAGTGAGCAAAGCTCGTTTTCGCTTCTGCGAGTGCAGAAGGGGGAAGCAGAGTTACTACAAATGCAATGAGTGCAATCATAGCAAATGCTCGTCTTAATAGTGTTTTCATGTGTTACCTCCACATTGTTTATTTGCAGCCATGAAAAACGGCGCATTAACAATCAAAATACGAGTTTCGAACTTTTGCTGTTCTTTTTTGTTGGCGGTCGTGTTTATTTCCTTTGCTGCCCCGATTCTTCGGTTGCTGAATATCGGCTTGAATCTGTCGTTGTCTGCAATCATTTTAACTTGCGTTAGTGATAAGCTTATTGTCGGTACTGCTGCATTGCCGCGCCCTGTGTTAAGCACACACTGACTTTTCTTTGAGGTTCAAAAGGATGCTGCACATAGCTGCCGTATGTATGATAATCATACATTCGCTTTAGTTGAAAACCATATGCGGAGAACGCCGCCGTGAGCGGATTTTGCATCAAATACGAGTGTAGTCAACAGAAAAATCGTTCTTCGTACGTCATTATTGTACACAATTGTGACAATGTTTGTCAACACCGCAAATGCATAAATTTTCATCAAACAAAAATATATTTCATGTATCGGCGCAACTTCAATGAAGCTTGGACTCGCTTATCTTAAACACCTACAAAAAAGATATTGCACAGGTACGATGTGCAATATTATATACTGCGACCCGGAGCTTATGTTACGCATCCGCGAATACATTGAAAGCTGCTTTGAGCGTTGTTCTAAACAGGCATTAAGTCGCTGCTGTGGTAATACAGCAGTTCTGTTTGCGGTTGAATTCCGTTTCGCCTCTTACCATTGAAATGCAAACAGCCTTGCTTGACCTGCTGTTGAATGAATTAACGAAAACATTCCTCTCTGTTGCGCCGTGTAAACTTGAACTCATTCCGCAATATTCAAAATTATCGCGGAATGCAGATATACACACCGTATACGGAACGGATAAAGAAGGTCATCCGATCTGCGAAATTTTCAGGAAGAATATTCTTAAAGCTGCCCAAGAGTTTTTCAAAAAAGAATTGTGTTCACAGGAGGAAACGTTTTTCGGAGAGTTTCCCCTTAGCATGTTTGAAAACAAAAACATAGCCAAACTGATTGAACATCTCAAAGAAAAGGCTGAATTGGCCGACTGGAAGGAAGACGAATACCGCAAAGACGCAAGAATGTATGCTGGAGCATGGGAAGAACGCCTCAAGAAGGGCATTAAAAAAAGGTTTATCGATATTTTTGAAAGTACGTTTAAGGCTTTGGTTGAGGACGCAGGAAATATGCGAAATGATCTTTGCGCCTGCAGAGATATATTAAGGCCGATTTGCTTTGAGGATGGGAACGTCGGTTCGCATACTGATAAACTAAACTGGCAGGGGCTGGACTGCGATAAACTCCTGGAGACATGCGAAGCGAGAAGCAGGTTTGAAATGAATGAGCAGGATAGGATCTGGGGTGAAATACAGAACCGTGCTGCTGACGGCAGTGATACGCAGCAAGACTATCTGTTCAGTTCCGGTGAGCGAACACAGGAACTCCATAATAACGGACAGAACCGTAAACACAGGATTCAGATTCGTGGTTTGGCGCCCGGCTTTATGTTCGGAGGACGATTGCTGGTGTTTAGCCAACGTGGAGCGTTGGGAAAGACTACTCTGATGAAATGACAGGCTGAGCAGCGAATGCTTATGAATGTTACAGAACGGCGTTGCCGATGGACTTGAATGCAATTACAAGCATACTGTGTCTGTCGGCATGCTGTTTAGTAATGTGAGTATAGGAATTGTGCCGGGAAGAGAAAAACAATGACAAAAAGTGAATTTGTCAGCAAAGTAATATGAGGGAGAAAATATGTCCGGGTGTTTAAACAAACTGATACCGAAAATGATATTGATAATAGTCGCGCTGCTGCTGGTTGCAGCAGTGGGCGGTGCGATAACCGAAGACGGAAATCAAGACGCATTTGATACGGCCATGGAGGAACTGCCTTTTGCAGGCCCGATTTCAAAGGTACTTTGCAATTTTATGAAATTGGACAAAGGTGAGGAATTGCTTTCGGCAAATGATTTGATTACAGACGTATTAAAAGTATTGATCATGTCATGCATACATCCTGCAATTGCACGAATTCTTTCACGCATTTTCCTTAAGCTTCCGGCAGGTTCTGTTTACGATCAAGAGGCATACATGGAAACGATGTCGTATCGCATAAAGGATTTGGTTGTGCTTGTTTTGACTGCAATTCCGGTTGCTTATTTGACGGGTGTTGGAGTTGGTGCCGCAAAAAATGCATTGGAAGAAAGCATAGGTACTGTGTTGTCCTCGATTTCACTTTCTGTTGCAACAATCGCTGTTTTTTTCATTTCTGTTAGCCTGTTTTTGAAAGGTGGAGTGTCGTTCGGCAGGGCGGTGCTGATAAGAATATTCAGCACGGTTATAGGAAATTTACTTAAAACAATTGTTGTTTGTGTTATAACAATATGGATATATCTGTTGATAAAGCAAGGCGAATATTCGGCTTTGTTAGCGGCGGCGGCAGCACTGTTCATTTTGCTGGGATTGATAGAATTCGGAGTCAAATATATGATTTCTGTCATTGTAAGATAGCAATATTAACAACTGTTGACGAAGAAGGGACTTAACGCGTTGTTTATTGTTTCGAAGCGATAGCCGAACAAAAGACGTAAACATGGACATTCAACATCACCCCTGCCTGCTTTTCGCAGACGGGGGTGTACAGTTTGCATAATCGAAAAAATTTGAGGCAATCTCCGAAAGATTGTTCGGAAGATTATTTGTTTTCGAGGTATGCGTTGATTTTTTCAACGAGAGCATCGCAGTCGATACCATGGACGCCGCAGGCCTGTTCAAGGTCTTCGCCGCTTGCCATGACGCAGCCGAGGCAATGCATACCGCTCTCCATGAGGATGTTTGCAATGCCGTAATCGGTTCTGAGAATTTCTTCGATAGTCATCTTTTTGTTGATAGCCATTATTGTTATCTCCTGTTCAAAATTATTTTTATTGTCGGCAGGGGCGGGAAAAAATATTCGCCGCCGCGTGCGAGAATACGTTTTTATTCGGCCTTTGAGGCGTATTTAACCGCAGCTTCGATGAAACCTGTAAACAGCGGGTGCGCATTATCGGGGCGGGATTTGAATTCCGGGTGGAACTGTACCGCAACGAACCACGGGTGGTTTGCAACTTCAACGATTTCCATCAGGCCGCGGCGGGGGTTCCAGCCGGTAAAGCGAAGGCCCGCATCGGCAAAATCCTGAAGGTATTCGTTGTTGAACTCGTAGCGGTGGCGGTGGCGTTCGTGAACCTCTTCCTTGCCGTAGTGCTTTGCTGCAAGGCTGCCGGGCTCAAGGCGGCAGGTGTAGCTGCCGAGGCGCAGAGTACCGCCGATGCGTTCAAGGTTGTTGACCTGATCTTCCATCAGTGCAATAACGGGGTGTTTTGCGTTGAAGTCAAATTCGGTGGAATTTGCATCTTTCCAGCCGAGGACATGGCGTGCGTACTCGATTACGGCGATTTGCATACCGAGACAGATACCGAAATAAGGTATGTTGTGTTCCCGTGCATAGCGGGAAGCAATCATCATGCCTTCAACACCGCGTTCGCCGAAGCCGCCGGGAACAAGAATGCCGTCCACATCCGCAAGGATTGTGTTCGGATCATTGTGCTCAAGCTCTTCTGCCGCGATCCACTTAATGTTGACTCTTGCATCGTTTGCAATGCCGCTGTGTTCCAGTGCTTCGGCAACGGAAAGATAAGCATCGTGCAGCTCAACGTATTTGCCGACGAGAGCAATGGTGCATTCCTTGGTGGGCTTGAGGGCGGATTCAACCATTTCACGCCAATGCGCAAGGTCGGGATCGCGCTGTTCAAGCGCAAGCTTTTTGAGCACGACGCTGCAAAGGCCGCGTTCTTCAAGCATGAGGGGAACATCATAGAGGGAGCGGGCGTTAAGGTTTTCAATAACGCATTCTTCCGCAACGTTGCAGAACAGCCCGATCTTTGCACGGATGCTGCGATCGAGCGGATAATCACTGCGGCAAACGAGGACATCGGGCTGAATGCCGATACTTTGCAGTTCTTTGACGGAATGCTGAGTGGGCTTTGTTTTCAGCTCACCGGATGCCGAAAGGTACGGAATGAGCGTAACATGGATAAAGCAGCATTGATTCTGCGCAAGCTGAGTTTTAAGCTGGCGAATAGCCTCAAGGAAGGGCTGGGATTCAATGTCGCCGACGGTTCCGCCGATTTCAACAAGCATGATCTCGGGTTTGATTGCGTTGATGGCCTTCTTGATGCGGAGCTTGATTTCGTCCGTGATATGCGGAATCACCTGCACCGTGCCGCCCTGGTAGCCGCCGCGGCGTTCGCGGTCGAGAACTGCGGAATAAATCTGTCCGGTGGTGGTGTTGTTGAGCTTTGTGAGCTCTTCGTTAATAAAACGTTCGTAATGGCCGATGTCAAGATCGGTCTCTGCTCCGTCATCGGTCACGAAAACTTCGCCGTGCTGATAGGGGTTCATCGTTCCCGGGTCAACATTGAGATAGGGGTCGAGCTTCATAATCGATACGCTGTAGCCCCTTGCTTTCAACAGCCTGCCCAATGCGGCGGCGGTGATGCCTTTGCCCAGCGAGGAAACTACGCCCCCGGTAACGAAAATCAGCTTGGTGT